>Ga0302271_10000024_pt1 | contig 121487 bp, 125 predicted proteins | sample III_Bog_N1_1_FD_198767 | JGI IMG/M metagenome (GOLD analysis project Ga0302271, IMG submission 198767) | Peat permafrost microbial communities from Stordalen Mire near Abisko, Sweden - III_Bog_N1_1 | ecosystem: Environmental > Terrestrial > Soil > Wetlands > Peat | place: Sweden: Abisko...
AGAGGTTGTGATAGTGCTATTAGAATTTTAAATAAATATTTGGAGACATAATGACAATCGAAATCAATACAATGTTTTTAAGCGTAGACCTTAAGAAAAATCAAATAACAGGCGGAGCAATTATAGAATTATCAAATCTAGTTTACAGGCTAGACAAAGAATATAAGGAAATATATATGGAGTTTAGTAACAATATAAACAAATTTGCAAATGCAAGAAGATGGACGTTTGGTGCTATTGAATGTTTTAAACGTGGTTGTAACTGTTCTGGGTGTTTCTACAAGGAGTTTTTCAGAGAAACTAACCAAAAATGTAGAATGAAATCATCTGTCTTGTATTTGAGTAGAAAATTTGGCAATCCTGAGGGTGTTGAAACAAAGGGGATTATAGATTAAGGGCGTAGGCGGTCTTGAACCGTTCCCAGTTGTAGAGGGTGACTAGTAAGCCCTCTATGGCTAAAGCAATAGTAGTAGTGAAAAGGAAAAGGAGAAATTATGGCTATAAATGTAGATGAAAATGGCACAATAACCTTAATACAAGGCGATAGTGGAGAACTCAATATATCAGGCTTTAATAACAAAATTAATTACGATGTGTATTTGGCGATTAAAGATACAGAAGGAAACCCGATTATTAAGGAATTGAATGCTAAATCCAATTTTTCAGATACCGTAATTTTTGTTTTAACATCTGATATTACAAATATGCTTACCGTTCCCGCAAATAAAGATTTTGAAATCTATAACTATGGAATTAAATGTTGTTCAACAAGTTTGAATCTAGAAGACACATTAATTGTGGCAAATGGAGATTATGAGACCCTTAATCAAATGATAGTTTATCCTAAACACATAGGAAAAAGTTAAAAGCAACTAATCACCTTGATTTATCAAGGTCCGGGAGAAGGGAACGCCCGCGAAAGTTAAAAGATTCCCAACAATGGGCGGTGGAGTATTCCCAGCTGTAGGGTGACTAGTTTCACCCGAATAAAAGCCCAAAATAAACGCAAAAAATGAGATATTTTCTCAAAAATAGCAAGAAAATAGTAAAAATTAAATGAATATAAACAGTTTTCCTGTTTATATCGGGAAGGAGAAAAATGAGATTTAATGTAGAAATAGAATTCAATGTTCCAGAAAATATAACAGAGGAACAGTTTGAGGAATGGTTTAAATATGAAATTATAAATTGGGGCAGTTGCTCTTGTAAAAATCCATTGATGGACAAAAGTAAAAATGATTTAGTTAGTAATTTTAGAATAAGAAAATGGTAGAAAAGGAGGATTTTTGATGAATATTTATACGTTTTTAGATTACTGTGACAAATCACAGGAAGATTGCGAAAAGAGCTTACGCAAGTTTGCAGAGGAGGTTTAAGGATGACTTTACAATTTGAAGATATAAAAGAACCACAACCAAATGAATTGCCTGAAGCATTAAACCTTAGGGTATGGAATAAATTACACAAAGAATATTTTTATGTGGAATATGATAAAGATTATAACCAAATCATTTTAACAAATAAAGCAAAAACAAGTTTTTATCCTCTTACAAGTCTTTTATTCACTTCACAATGGGAAAAACCAGAACGACCAACAGGATTACCAGACAAGAACGGCAAGCTTATTTATGACGATGATATTTTAAAAGTTATCCACAAAGATAAAATATTTATTTCAAAAATATTTTATAGCAACAAAAAAGGTGGTTTTGTTATTTACTACGTTGGTGATTACGGCATGAGTCATGAAGTTTTAATAGATGGACTAGATGTTGAAATTCTAGGCAATATCCACACAACCCCAGAACTTTTGGAGGTAAACGACATAGAACTTAGTGAAAGATTATAGGGGGATAAGGTGAAAATATTAAACTTATATTGTGGGATAGGCGGAAACCGTAAACTTTGGGGTGACGAACACGAAATAACCGCAGTAGAAATTGAGCCTAAAATTGCAGAAATATATAGTAAATTGTTCCCCGGAGATAATGTAATTATTGGGGATGCTCACGAATATTTGCTAAGACATTTTAGGGAATATGATTTTATTTGGGTGTCGCCTCCTTGCCCCACTCATTCAGTTTTACAATTATCACATTCAAACGATGAAAATCTGAAATATCCAGATATGACACTATATCAAGAAATAATATTATTAAATCAATTTTTTAAAGGTATATTTGTAATCGAAAACGTAAAACCGTATTATGAACCACTTATAAGCCCAAGTTTTAGAATAGGACGCCATTTATTTTGGAGTAATACTTTTATGTTAACCCCTCAATTTTGCGATTTATACAACAAAGATGTTTCAAGAGATAAAAAAGAAGATTTGGCAAAATCTATGGGGTATAACCTTGAACAGTTAGAAAACAAAAATGTAGATGTTAGAAAAGTTTTAAGAAATTGCGTAGTGCCTGAAATTGGTAAATACATTTTTGAAAAATTAACAAATGTGGCTTAACCCCCACAAAGTAAAGGAGAAAAAAAGTGAGTAAAGAAGAAATTGATTGGAATAAAACCATAAAAATGGCTGACAGCTTGTTTATACCTCCTAATATGGTAACACATATGGTAAAACAAGGACATTTACAGCCCATATATAAAGAAAAAGTGAAAGAAAAACTAACAGTAAAGGAGCAAAAATGACAATAGAACAAGAATTTTTTGAGGCTTTTAAACTTATAGAATGCGAAAAGTGTACAGATAAATATTGTATGCATTGTGGGAAAATACATTATCCTACTTGTTGTGGTAGACGTCCGCATATAAAAATCACACCTGAAATTGTGTTGGGGCTGGAAGAGATAATAAGTAAGCTAAAAGCAGATAAATTTCTAAACGGAATTGAGTGGTGGATTCCAACTGGTACAAATTTTTATGTTTATATGAAGCGGTCTTGGAGCAATAAACAAAAAAATATAGAAGTTTCTGGTAATACCAGACAAGATGCATTATTAAATATTTGTAAACACCCTGATATAAGTCTAGAAATACAAGCCCAAGTAAGGAGGTTATTTTGAATAACTACGAAAAAATAAAGAATATGAGCATTGAGGAAATGGCGGAATTCTTAGAAGAGCTTTCGGGCGATAAAAAAATAACCTGTAATTTGTGTAGGACATTTAGAAAATGCCAAGACGGACTGTGTATAACTATAAAACAATATTTACAACAGGAGGCAACTAATGAGTGAAAATGAAGAACTGGCTAAATTGATGGGGATAGAACCCAAATATAAAAGGACATGGGCAGAATCTGAATTTCAATTAGAAAACAGGGCAAAAAAGTATAATGTTTTAATTCACTGGGATGAATCCACCGACAATTATTATATTGACAAACCTTTAAAAATAGACTTTACGAAGCCAAGTAATTTTGTGAAACTCTACGAAATGCCAATAATTGATGATACCGAGGAAGGAGATATTGAAATTTTTACAATAAATGCATTCTTAGAAGAACACTTATCAGATTCTTATGAAATGTTTCCACGAAATCGGAAAGATTTTATTAATAATTTAATACATATTTTTAAAAGGATTGATGATAAAGCTAGAACTGATAGATGGCTTTTAGAACCAATCAAACGCCAAGCACAACAAATAGAATGGGAGTATTAACATGAGCGGAGAAAAAGAATGCATTAAAAGTTGTAGTGAAATATATAGATTGTCACAACAAGCAAGTGCAGCATTAAATCAACAATATAATAATTATAAATTTGTTATTGAAAATCGTAATAAGCAACTCCAAACAGCAAATGAGGAAAATGAGAAGCTGAAAGCTACAGAAGATGAAGTTTACCAGACTCTTGATGAGCAGGTAAGAAGTTGTTTAGATTATCCAGATAGTTTAGACGATGACTTATCTATAAGCGAGTTACTAGGAGAAAATCAAAAAACCCTTGATGCTTATGCTAAAGACATTACCAAGTTAGAACAAGAAAACAAACAATTAGAAGATATTGCAACTGATTTTCTTTTAGACGCAACCGATGATGATGGGTTTACAATTCCAATAGTTAAACAAATTTATGACGCCTTAGATGCTAAAGACCAAGATATCGAAACTCTCACCCAACAAAACACCCAACTGCGTGAAGCGTTGGAGAAGTCTTTAGATAACTTTGAAATGTGCTTAATTTGGACGAGCTTGCCTAAAATAGTAAAAGAAAATATCAATAATAAATATATTCCACAAATACAACAAGCCTTAGGAGGCGAGTAGATGGCAGAAATGAAATATTTTGGAATTCATTATTATAAATTTCAATCAGAAAGCTATAAATATATAGAAATTCAAGCCAAAGATTATGATAGTGCCATTAAGAAGACTTACAGCAGATTTGGTGGGGATAGAAAAATTGATATAGAAGAAATTGTTGAACTAACTTCTACAAAAGAGGCTATTTCTAAAATGGAAACAACCACGGAAGGAGATTAAACAATGAAAAGTAAGAAAAAAATAGAAGATTGGATCAAAAGACTTGAAAATGGTAAAAACTACGATAAGGAGAATGTGCTAATCCGTAGTGTAAATGATTTTACTATTGAAATTCTTAAACGTGTTTTAGAGGATAGATAATTCAGGAATATACAAATGGAATAAAGGAGATTATATAGATGAAAAAGATTATTATTACGTTGTTAACGCTACTTATATTAAGCCCAATTCAAGGGCAATGCAAGGGTAGCCAAAGATTTGTAAGAACGCAAGTATTAGCAACTACTATAAAAGATACAGGGGTAGACCAATATTTAGAAATTTTAGAAGACAGAAAGACGCACAAACAATATATTATTACTACTTGTAGAGGAGGTAACGGGGAAAGTACTGCAATTATAGAAATTAAAAAATAGGAGATTTATTGATGGAATTAACAGCGGAAGAGAGAGAGATTATAAACCTATTAAAAACGGGGAAACGGACAAAGTTTATATCTAAAAATATAGGTTGGTCGGAGGCTACGTTTTATAGACGTCTTAAGCGTTTATGTGAAAAATTTGAGGTATTAGATCGGTTTGAACTACAAGCGAAATTATATGCTCTTAAATTGTAAGATTTGCGTAAATCCTTAGATTATGATAAATTTCATGTTGTAGACTAGGGATTTTTTAATGGAAAAAGCGGTAATTTATGCTCGAGTGTCAAGTAAAGAGCAAGAACAGAGCGGATATTCTATACCAGCTCAAATTAAATATTTATCTGAATATGCTGAAAAGCAAAAACTTAATATAGTACAAATATTCTCAGAAAGTATGAGTGCAAAGGATATTAACCGTATTGTGTTTGATGATATGTTTAAGTTCTTGAAAAAGAATAAAGATGTCACACATATTATTGTTGAGAAGAATGACCGTTTATTACGTAATGATTTTGACAATGCTAAAATCATTAAAATCGCCACAACAACAGATTTAAGCTTCCACCTTACAAAAGAAAATCTGATTCTTAACAAAAACTCCACCCCACAAGATATTCTATTTTTTACGATAAATTCAGCATTTTCAAGTTATTACCCAAGAAACTTATCTAATGAAGTAAAAAAGGGGACTTTTGAAAAAGCTCAACAAGGTTTATATCCCCGACCTTCTCTTGCCCCTATGGGATATAAAAAAGCTCCTTATTCCACAAAAGGGACACCAGTTATAATTGATGAAGAGGTATCGCCATTCATTATAAAAATTTTCAAATTGTACTCTACTGGTAATTATTCACTCCGTAGACTTGCAGATAAAATGACTGAGGAAGGATTTTATGTATCGAATAAACCTTGTACCAAGTCAAGAATTGAGAAAATACTAGGACAGCCATTTTATATAGGTGAATTTAATTACTGTGGTCAAAGGTTCTATAATGCTTTACACGAGCCTCTGATATCAAAAGAATTATTTTATCTATGTCAATCTATTTTAAAATCAGGCGGACAAGCGAAACCTAAAACAAAAGATTTCTTATACAGGGGGTTAATAAAATGTAAAAATTGTGGCGGTGTTCTCTCTGGAGAGATTAAAAAGGGTAAGTACATTTACTATCGTTGTACAAGAACTAAAGAAAAAGGCTGTAACTCAAAACCGCTTAAGGCTGATTATATTGATGAGTTTATCCTCGATATTTTAAAAGGTATAACTATTCCTCCTGAAAAGAAAGAAATAATTATAAATTCACTTAAGAAAAAGCATAAAAACCAAGTAGAATATGACGAATCCGTGACTATTAAAATTGAAACTCAAACAAAAGTTTTAAAAAATCGCTTAAATAAACTTTACATTGATAAACTAGACGGAACTGTAAACGATGATTTCTATTTTGAAAATAGAGAAAAATGGCAAATCGAACTTGATAAGTTAGAAATGCAAAGGAATGATTTAAGAGCAGATAATACGGAGTTTATGAGAAAAGCTAATAATTTTCTCGAACTCTGCGAAAACCTTTATTTGTGGTATTTTAAGCAATCTAATGAAGAAAAGAGAAACGTCCTGAATATAATAGTCTCGAACTTTTCTTATAATGGTCAAAAGCTAAGTATAGAGCTAAAAAGCACCTTTGAAACAATGTTCAAAAGTGCTAATTTTAAAAATGGTGGGCATGAAGAGACTCGAACTCCCATGCTTTCGCACTAGTTCCTAAGACTAGCGTGTCTACCATTCCACCACATGCCCACATTTAATTTTCAATAGTCAAATTATATCCAAAAAAAGTATTTATTGCAAGAAAAGATTCCCGCACACTCAGAATTTAGTTTTCTTTATTTTTTAAACTTTCTTCCAAAGCCTTTTCTAAGACCACAATCTTGGACTCTAAGACTTTTACCTTGGAGGAGTTTTCGTCTTTATCTATTCCTCTGCGTTCAAGTTCTCTTCTATATTCCTTGATGGTTTTTTCTTGTTTTAATCTTAAGAATGTCATTGCATATATTCCAAGAACCATACTCAATGTCGCAACAGAAAGCAATACATAGAATAGTTCTGAATGGCTCATTTTAGGGTTGTGTGCAACCAACATGTGAAAATTTGAATACCCGATATACGCAAATTCTGTAAAAATTATTATGTTCAAAATTAGGTATAAAAAAACTCGTTTGCTCATTATTTTCTCCTTGTAATTTATTTGTTTTGATCTAAAAATTCTAATACTCTTTTAATTTTATCATCTTTAGGAATTTCTAGCTCAATTATTTCATTCTCGAATGGTTTTGTAAACTTTAATTTATAAGCCTGCAAGACTTGGTCCTCTGTTTTAATCCTTACCTTGCCAAAACCATATAATGTATCATTATAAACTGGATGCCCTATGTGGCTTAGGTGTACTCTTATTTGATGTGTTCTCCCTGTTCTCAATGTTAATTCCACAAAAGTGTGTTCCCTAAAAATTTGCAGGATTCTTAATTCTGTAATACTTGGTTTCCCTTTTTCATCAAAAATAACATCCATTTTTTGAGGGTGGCTTTTATTCCGTCCTATTGGATAATCTAAAACCATATCCTCTTGTATAATTCCTCTTACAACTGCCAAATATTTTCGTATAGCTGTTTTTGTTTTAATTTGGTTTGTTAAAAACTCGTGTGCTTTATTGTTTTTTGCTACCATTAAAAGCCCTGATGTGTTTCTATCAAGTCTGTGTAAAATCCCTCTTCTGAAAGGACCATTTATATCTGATAAATTCTCTCCGTATTTGAATTTCAAAGCATTTACAAGTGTATTTTCTTTCTCAGTAGTTGTAGGGTGAGTAAGCATACCTGATGGTTTGTTTACAACAAGCATATTTTCATCTTCATAAACAATATCGAGCGGAATATCTTGGGGTGGGATATTCGTTATTTCGTATTTCAGGTCAGAACAAGTTATCTCATCATCACTTTTCAGTTGATAAGATGGTTTTATAGGTTTTGAATTGACTAAAATTTCTTTCGATTTAATAAAGTTTTGGATTTTTGAGCGGGAAATGTCATTGAGAATTTCAGACAAAAAAGAGTCTATGCGTTTTCCTTCGTCTTCACAATCTATTATAAATTTAGTTTTTGAGTTATCCATTATTTTTTACTGTAAGTTTTTGTAATCAATAAATACATTATAACAATAACACTAATATTTATGAAGGTATCTGATACGTTAAATACAGGGAAGTTCACAAATTTTATACAAAAATAATCTCTCACAAATCCTAAAACAACTCTTTCATAAAGGTTGCAAGATATTCCAGCGGTAAGCATTGATGTGAAGAATAAATCTATCATCGAAAGATCTTTTAGGTGTTTTATTAAGTACCAAAATATCAAAGCAATAGCGATTATTGAAAAAATAATTAAAAAAGTTACAGCATTTTGTAAAATACTGAAAGCTGCACCTGTATTTTCCATATAGTGTAATGTCATTCCAGGAATGAATTTAATTTGGCAAAGAGAAGATAATTTTGATAAATAACCTGAGAAATACCCATCAAAGGCGATTAGGAAAATCGTAGAAATAATAAAATATATTAATTTGTAGGTATTACTTGGTTTGGCTTTCATTAGAAACCTCTATAAATTTATTTTCGGGAACTACATTTATCCTGTTCATAACGCAGGCATACCCTGATAAGTTTATATTTATATTTCTATTGGCATCAATTCGAGGTCTTGTGAACCCGACAGTTGCAACGACATATTCATTTGTATTATCAGAATTTGTAGTCATTATTCTTTCTAAAGAACCATCTATTGATAATTTTCTAAAAATTTCTTTTGATGGTTTTTGTGGATAAGTTATTTTATCTGCAGTGATAGAACCTATTGCAAGCACTCCTTCAGGAGTATCAACATTTAATACGGCAGAGTATTGTTGGTTTGCTTTGGTTTGGGTAGGTGTTTCAAGAGAAACTTTTGATGATTTTGCATCTCCCCATACAAGGTTTATATTTTCTGCAAGAGTATAATCGGCAGTTATTAACCAAGAATCTCCTGAGGGTTTCAAATAGTAGATATCTTCAGTTGTACTTGTAAAGTCACCGATTCTGTTATTTTCTGTGCGTGCGTATCCTTTTGCTGTTTCTGTAACGTTAACGATAGCTTTGTCTTTATCAAAAGTTACGCTATTTAGCCTGACGCTGTATTTTATCCCCGGATAAATTTTCCAGGTTTCTTTTAAGGTTTTAGATAAAATATTCAAATTAAACCCATCTGAACTTACGTATTCAGGGGCATACATAGAGATGAAAGAATCGTAATTATAGTTGTTTGCATATTGTTCGTAGCAGGTGACAAATTTAGCAACAGAATAAACTCTTGGTAAATATCCCTTTTCGGTTTGCGTTTCCGACTTGAACAGGTGAGCGGTTTTCCTATCTGCGGAATAGGCTTGATTGAACGGACAGACCAAGCTAAAGCAAACTAACAACGCTATAAAAAACTTTTTCATAAGGGGATTATATAACAAAAGGAATAAAATAGTAATATATCAAACAAATGATTTAATGAGACCATTGCAAAAGTGATCAAAATCCGAGGGGTAAATGTATGTATAGGATGTGAAAACAAGAACAGTTTAGGAAAGAGGGATTAAGTCTTTCATTTACCCCTACAGGACTTCGGAGCTACGAGAAAAATTTCTAATTTTCCCGCACGCTCCTTCTTTATTTGTGTGGTGTTGATAAGAATTTTAAAAAATACTTGCAGGGAAAATTTTATATGATAATATTGATGTGCAGGGTTTACCGCTCTTTTGGATGTTGAACCTTTGAAAAATAAATAGTTTTTAACAGAATAGAAATTAAATTAAGCCTTGGTAGCTCAGCTGCCCAGTTGGCGAAAGCCAACGAAGTATCAAAAAAAGCAAAAGTTGCTCGATACAGCTGAGAATGAAAACAGAATAGAAATAAATTAAGCCTTGGTAGCTCAGCTGGATAGAGCAACCGCCTTCTAAGCGGTAGGTCACGCGTTCGAATCGCGTCCAGGGTATATTTTTCAAAAAAGAAGGTGTTAAGCCTTCTTTTTTTATCTTTTTACACTTGTTTTAAAATTAACGATTCTGTTTTTATTCCTTCGCTTGTTTGTGGATTTTTCTGGTTCTTGTAACTTTTTTCGTTTGATTTGTAGTCGCTTTAAATGGAACAATATTTGATAAATCTTTTTCTATTTTGCGTCCTTGTTCAAGTAATTCAAGATTAGCTTGCAAACGTAAAAAGTAACCGTTTGAAAGCCCAAAATATTTTGTTAATCTCAAGTCTGTATCAGCTGTAATATTTCTTTGTCCTCTGACAATAGCATTAATTCTGTTTGAAGGAACTCCAATTGCTACCGCTAGAGCATTTTGAGATATATTTAAAGGCTCTAAAAACTCTTCAAATAAAACTTCACCAATATGCGGAATAGGAATATATTGTTCTGTCATAATAGTTCCTCCATATCTTACATTTATATTATACACTACGTACAACGTATAATCAACCCTTATGTTTAAATTTGTTAATGGTAATCAGCGATTTCAACATTAAAAGCATCATTATTAATCCACTCAAAGCAAATTCTATATTGTTTGTTTATGCGAATAGAATATTGCCCTAATCTATCGCCTAGTAATTGTTCTAAGAAATTTGCAGGCGGAATTTTTAAATCTTCCACATTTTCAGCAATATCAAGGCTGTGCAATTTTATTAAAGCCCTGCGTTGAATTTCATGCGGAATCTTTTTTGAAAATTTACCAGAATATATTTTTTCAGTTTCTTTGCATTTGAAAGATTTAATCATAAAGGAATTTTAGCATAACGTGCATTTCGGTGCAAAAAATTGCACCCTACGGACTATTGCCTACTGAGTTTGGGGTATAATTTCCATGAGCGTTATATCCATACTGGATTCTCTCCTCCCCAACAGATGTCGGAACATAGTTTCCTTGTGCATTATAACCATACTGGATTTGATTCCCATTTATCGATGTTGGTACGTAATCTCCCTGTGCGTTATATCCATACTGAATATTATCAGCCATAACTGATGTTGTGCTGAAACTAAAAAGAATAAAAATCCCGATTAATAATTTTTTCGTACGAATTTTTTTCATTGAGATAATTATATCATTTTTTATTAAAGAGTAAATGTTTATATTATGTATTATTTCGGGAAATAGCCCCTGTGGCTTATTTTACTACCAAAGAGGGCTAACGCCCTCTTTATCATTGTTAAAATTTATTCTATAAAGGTTAAGTAAATGATAACATTTTATGGAGTAGATAAAAATTTGGACGATTCATTACGGGTGATTTATCTATAAGAAGATGGTAAAACTCAAATTTGTGCACATCTTTTACAAATCGTACAAAATCCGATTAATGAATTAAAAAAATATATGGATTTGAAATAACCATTTTGATTATCCTTATTCAAATTATAAAACTAGTAACTTGGCTAATTGACTTCTTAGACTTGCAAGGTGTAAAGTTTTCTTGGAGTAAGAATGTTGGAGGTTAAAATATGGCTAAAATTGCAGATTATTTTATTTCAAAGGTTAGGTATGAAGAGATAAATGGGAAAAGACATGTTTCAAAAGTTTTTGTTCACGAAAACAATCAAGAAAATAAATTTGGCGTTGGCACAGATTGGAAACGCCAAGAAGTCGTTGACGGAATAGACAATAAATTTACGTTTTATACAATAATTAAAAAAGATGACGGAAGCTGGAAAACTGGTGCAGAGGTTATCAAAATCAGGGTTAATGGGAAATATTATATTAAAACTGAAGCAAATAATACTGAAAAAGACAACCTAGAAAATTTACCAGAATATTAATTTTTTCATGCCTGCAAACACAGAATTGATATGATATAATCGACCTATGTTAAAAGAGCGTTTTAAACCTTTGGAAGTATATTTTTACGTAACTGATTCAGGGAATGAACCTGTCAGAGATTGGCTGAAAAATTTGCCTAAAGAAGACAGAAAGATTATCGGGCAAGATATTAAAACTGTTCAATTCGGTTATCCGATAGGAATGCCTATTACAAGGGTTTTACACGGTACAGAAGGGCTTGAAGAAGTCAGATGTCATATTTCTGATGGTCAAATTGCAAGAATAGTTTTTTATGTTGAAGACGACACTATGATTCTTTTACATGCATTCATTAAAAAAACTCAAAAGACTCCTCAAAAAGATTTGGATCTGGCAATTAAAAGGTACAAAGACCTAAGCAAAAGATAATCTAAGCTTTTTATTGACGTACTTAGCAACTTTTTCAATAGTGTTCAAGGTAATAGATGTATTTTCAGGGTCGAGGATTCTATCAAGAGCTGTTCTTGATGTCTCAAGTTCTTTTGCAACTCTATTTTTAGATATGTTTTCTTTAATCATTTTTTCTTCCAAAGCATAAGCAAGAACTCGTTTCATTGCAACGGCTTCTGATTCCTCAAGAATACCTTCTTCTTCAAGAAAACTGTCAAAATTACTTCCTATATGTTTTTTATCAATCATTGTTTGCCCCTTTTTATGGTAGTGGTGGCATCTTATTAGTATTGTACCATTTTTGGTACAATAATTCAAGTGGCAAACATTTAATAAGCAATATTTTTTAACATACAAGTTCTGAACTCGGCTATTATTTGGTATTTTAATAAAAAAGAGGGCTTCAGCCCTCTTTTTTATTATTCAAATTTATTTTTAGTGTTTACTCTTTTCCGGTATTTTTATTGGTATTGTCATTTTCATTGTCTTCGTTTGTTTCATTATTAAGCATTGGATTGTCTTCATTTTTTTGGATGTCTTCTGGTTTGTTTTTATCTAAAATTTGAAATTTTTGTTGTCTTACATTTGGTAAATAGTCACTATCTGAAACCTTTATTGAATAAAAGAATCCTAATACTGTTGTAAGTATTACCAATGCAATTATCGCAACCCCAAGATATTCTCCAACAGTTTTCAAGTTTCCCTCATGTTTGTTTGCCGTAACTAAAAGCCAATAGCCAACCCCAAAGCCAATAGCCAACAACATAATCAAGTGTATAAATATTATTATAGCAATCATAATTTTTATTTCTCCTTATTTTGACCACTTGTGTAGTGGCTCTATTTAATTTTCAAATTATTTATTCCCTTATGGTTTATGTCAATCCTCCATTGTTTATAATAAATTATCTATGATTCTGTTTAATTCTTTTTGTGACATAATATTCTTCAAATCTCCATATATAAGGACTAAATGATGATAAAAGGTTTTGCCACCCAAGGTGGTACAAAAGAATTTTCTCAAAAATACCCTGAATTTAATTTTAATCCATTAGGCAAAACTCATTTGTCTGTTTCAGAAGTCGGGTTTGGATCATATAGAATATATATAAATTCAGATGAGAACAAAAAAGCTCTAAAAAAAGCTATCTTATCTGGGATTAATTTGATTGACACAAGTTCAACCTATACTGATGGCGGTTCGGAGCTCCTTGTTGGTGAGGTTCTAAAAGACCTGATAACAAAAACAAATAAAGTCTCTAGGGACTCTGTTGTAATTGTTACCAAAGGCGGATATTTACAGGGGCAAAATTTTAAATTGAGTCAAGAAAAAAAGAAAGAAAACAGCCCATTCCCTGACCTAGTTGAATATAGAGAAGGGCTAGAACATTGTATTCATCCAGATTTTTTGGATAATCAAATCACAAGAAGTCTTGAGGGTTTAGGCATAGAGACGATTGATGTATATATGTTGCACAACCCTGAATACTATCTAAAATGGGCGCAAGAAAATAATATAGATATTAATGAGGCTAGAAAAGAATACTATTCTAGGATTAAAAAAGCGTTTCTTTATCTTGAAAAAGAAGTCGAGCGTGGTAGGATTAAACGCTATGGAATAAGTTCAAATACGTTTCCTTTAAGCCCCGACGATTCTGATTTTACGTCTTTTGAAACAGTATTAAACATAGCAAAAGAAATATCTATAGATAATCATTTCTGTGTGATTGAGTTTCCGATGAATTTGGCGGAATCTGAAGCTTATACTATTCTTAATCAGAATAAGAGTAAAACATTACTTCAATTGGCTAAAGAAGAAAATGTCGGGGTACTGATTAATCGACCATTGAATGCGATATATGATAATAAATTGACCCGTCTAGCTGAGCCATTTGTTAAAAAACCGCCGAGCTATGAATTTATTAATAGTGAACTTGATACTATCAGAACTTTTGAAAAAATACTTTTGACCAAATTAAAATCTCTGGATAGTGAGATTGTGTCTCATATTGAGGCAAATCTGTTCATTTATAAAGAATTAAACAAGAATTGGATTGAATACAAGAGAATTTCAAATTGGGAGGGGGCTCTCAATCAGTATTATTTACCTAGATTGTATTATTGTAAAAACTATATTCAGAATTTGGGTTTAGCTGATAAGGGGCATGAAGTTGAATTGTTAAATTATTCATTCAGGGTTTATGAGCTTTTTGAAGGGGTAACAAAATATTTCAATAACGAGCATTTGAGGTTAACGCATAAGATTAAAAGGAATTTGGTTAATGTTGTACCAGACCTGTCCTCTGCTAAAAATCTCAGTAATATGGCAATAAGAGCTTTGAGATCGACTGATGGAATTACAACTGTTTTGGTTGGAATGGTGAAGGTTGATTATGTTATTGATGTACTTGAAGAGTTAAAAAACTCAGTTGAAAAGAATTTAGACTGGGATAATATTAAGTTTAATTATCTGATAGAATAACAATTTGAGTGGCTATACCTGTCTTTTTATAATTTTCGTTCATATTATATGATGGAAAATTTACAATTTAAAAAATTTTACTGGTTTTTTTATTTTATTTGTAGCATACTGTTATAGTTACATAAACAGACAGTTGGATATTAAATTCCGTCAAAAGCGATAATTTGAGAGTAACATCTGTCTAAACATAGGAAAGAAAAAAAATGAGCGAAAATTTTGAAAATCAACAGTTACAATGTGTAGAATGTGGAGCAACTTTCGAGTTCCCAGCAGAAGACCAAGAATTCTATTCAAAAAAAGGTTATTCAGCACCAAAAAGATGTCCTGATTGCCGTGCTAGACGTAAAGCACAACAAAACAATAACCGTGGCGGTTATGGCGACAGAAGATACTAAGAATTTACTGTAAAGTAATTTAGATATTTTATATTAGGTGCAGTTTATACTGCACCTAATATTTGCTTAATTATAATAAATCTATATTAAAGTTTAATAAATCTTAAATATAGATTCTTTTAGTCTCAACATCAATAGTTTAGTAGCAATTGGACCTTATAAACTGCATCTGATTTTTGCGTTATCTAAAGATTTTTAGATAGTCTTCAAAAACATAATAACGGTTACGATTAAATCTTGTTTTTTCTTCAAGTATCTCGATTTCAACAAAAGTTTTTAATAAACTATTTGTGGAGACAATAGAAATTTTAAGTTCTTCTGAGATAATTTTTGCGTTAACTTTTGGTTTGGAATATAGCAATTCAACAAGTCTTTTGCCATTTACTGATTTTTTGCCTATTTTTGAAAGTTTATTTTCGATATCTTTTTTTAGTTGAATAATTTTGTTAAAGGTTTCAATACTATTTTTTGATGTTGCAATAATTCCATTTAGGAAAAATTTAAGCCATTGTGTCATATTATTTGAGGTTTTGACCATTGATAAAGAATCATAGTATGCCATTCTATGTTTTTCAAAGAATTCAGAAATATATAAAACGGGTTTGTTCAATAACCCAGTACTTATTAAATACAGAATTATTAGGAGCCTACCAGTTCTACCATTCCCATCTAAAAATGGGTGAATTGTTTCAAACTGATAATGAGCAATACCTGCTCGTATAAGTTCAGGTGTTTGAGACTCTTCATTATGCAAAAATTTCTCAATATCTGTCAATAAATCAGGTAACATATTAGGCTCTGGGGGGATATAGAATGCATCTTTTAGTGAAGAGCCTCCAATCCAGTTTTGCGTTTTTCTAATTTCTTCTGGAGTTTTATGTTCTCCTCGAACTCCTTGTAGAAGAATTTTATGTGATTCTTTTATCAAACGTAAAGATACAGGTAATTCTTCTAGTTTATTAATAGAATAGTGTATCGCTTGGATATAATTTTGAACTTCATTCCAATCATCTCGTAATTCTGGTTTGATTTGTTCTATTGGTGATACGGCTTCGTCAAAAGTTGTCTTTGTTCCTTCAATACGATTTGAATTGGTTGCCTCTTTAGTTGCATACATTTTTATAAAAAAATCAATATCTGGGATTAAATCAGCATAAGAATTCAATTTTCCTAACCATAGACTTGCTTCTTGTAAAAGGGGCGCAAGTTCATCCATTTTCCAATCGATATCTTCATTAATGAAAGATGGTAAAAACGGCTTATATCCTTTATGTGATATGTATTTACCTGCTTTATATGACTTCATTACAACACCTTTATATTAAAGTTTAATCTATTTAACTTAATTATAACATATTTATATTAAAGTTTAAAGAGGGTTATTTAAATGCAGAATCTTTGGTATTATATTCCTGGAGCGGTGGTTATTGGACCTTTTAAATCGCTTATTTTATAAAATTTGAAAATCCTTCAAGAATGCCGTTTGTTCCATTATTCATTGCCATATACACATTGTCGCAATGTTCTTTGATTTTGTTACAAACGTGTTTCAATCTATTAGAAGAGTTATTAAGGCATATAAATTTTGAACCTGATTCTGTTAATTTTGCCATTGAAATATCATTATTATCATTCCCCGCAAGTAATATTTCTTCGTTTGGAATATTCAAGTCCTTTTTAAGATAGTTGATTCCAGATGCTTTGTTGAAAGGCGCCAAAAACATTATTTTGTGATCAGGATTTTCTTGATAGCCACAAAGAGAAGTTATATTATTATCAGATAGTGTTTTAATAACCTTTTTCCTTAGTTTCTCAAGGTTACTGTTTTTATCGACTTTGTACATTAGGACCGTAGAATCATCATTTTGAACTGGTTCCAATTCGTCATATTTGTTGAGGGCGGATGCTACATTACCCCTGTTGAAATTCGTTTGTTTTTCAATATCGTTGTTATAATTAAAATCTTTATATAATTCACCATCAATATTTTTATATATGTTTTCTCCATTGTGTGCAATTAAATAATCTGGGTTTGGTAAATAAACATTTCTATTGAATAGTTCGCCCTGCAATTCTTCAAGTTTATTTTTATCTCTTCCTGTTGCATAAATTATTTTTGCATTTCTTTCTTTAGCCGTTTTCATAACTTGGCTGATATCTCTGTCTGTTCCATTCGTAAGTGTTCCGTCCAAATCAAAAACAAACATACAAGGAGTTTCAGGTTTTGTAAGACCTTTAAATTGTGGGTGGTAAAAATTGTTTTGTGAAATGTTCATACATAATATAAAACAATAAAAGGGAAAACTTGCTAGCTTACTTGTGTGGCTTATTAACCTGATGCGGTTCTTATTTTCCCTTAACCTATTTACCCTTTACCCCTTAATTGCCTCTGGAGTTTTTGAGCCGAAGATTTTTTCGGTGCAGATTTCTAGGATTTCTTTTGTTTTGTTATAAGGTGATACTTCTTGATTGTGGATATGTTGAGAAATTCCGTTTTCTAATTTGTTTGAGAGTTCTTTTTTTACTTCGTCTGTTTCCTTAAATCTTTCTGTAATGCTACCTGTAATAGCCGATTCAATATTATTAAATTTTGAATTTGTGATTTCTTTACCTGTTTTAATTTCCTTGAGCAAGGTCTTCAATTCTTTTTTGTCCTCAATAACGTTTGCTAAATTCAATTTCCATTCTCTTACAACATGTGTAAGTTCAGGTCTTTGTTTTGCCAATTTTAAAGCTTGTTTTAAATGTTTTCCTCTATCAACTGCATATCCTAAAAATACAGGCGCAATTCCCAACCACTGCAAAGCTCTGCCATTCTTGTTATCAAGCCCCAAGAATTGGCTTACAGCATTAATTATACCCCCAACAGCGAAAGGAATTCCTGAGGCTTTTGACCCATTAGTCATTTTATCCACCCCATATCTTGTTATACCGACATTATCAAACAAGAATCCGCCTTCTTCAACAACCAATCCAGCTTTTTGAGCCTTCTTTGCTGCTTTAGATTTTAAGAAGGAAGATCCGATTATCCCCACTCCACCTAGTGCAAGAGTAAAAGATGCGGCATTCATTAAATAATTCTTGTTGTGTCTTAATGATTTTTCTAAAAATACTTTTCCTTCTTTGTTTATTTTTTCTGTAAATACAACAGTTCTTGGTGTTCCTTGGAAGATATTTTCTTTTAACCATTTTGGTTTATATATGTTTTTTGCCATTTCAAATACAGAAGATCCAATTTCTTTTGCTGTATTTTTCATGTTTTTCAGATAAATATTTGCTTTTGCTTTTGTTCCTTTTGCAGCCATAACATCAAGTGGGTTGAGTTTGGAATGTGGTGTATTATCAAGTGCTAAGCCTGCGAAAATTGATGCAATACCAATTCCAAACAAACCAGTTCCGACAGGTGTTTCGATGATTCCAGCAGAAGCAATATTTGTAGATTCACCAAGTGCCATCAATGGTAAACCTTCGCTTAATCCACACGCAACGCCTGCGATAGAAGAGGCTGTAATCCCAACCTTGGTACAATTCATTCCAATTTTGCTAATTCGAGTAGATGGCTTTACCGATTTTACTCCGTCTTCTTTTTTAGTTGGAGAAATCTGTGGCGTTTCTGTTTCTGACTTGGACGTTTTGTTATCAAACTTCGATAGGATAATGGTTTTAGCGGATTTAGATTCGAGATTTTTCTTAGCTGTATTTTTTTTATCTTGGTGCAAATCATATAACAATGAAGAGCCACCTAAGATGTATCCAACAGAACCCATTATTGAGCCAACAAATGCCATAGTTGGCAAAATGTTTTTTATTGGGTTTGTATTCTTAACTTTATAAAGTGGAACAGAGGATTGTACTTGAGGGGCTGAAAGTTTGGGCTTTTTTCTAAAAAAATTCCCGAATTGACTAAATCCAGTATTATTAACACTGTAATGCAAAATCCTGATATCCCTATAAAGTAATTTGAATGTCCTAATAAGAGAGTATAGTTAAAACTAAAACAATTAGCTACAATGTAAAGGTTTCTTGTTAATATAATTTTACGTAATGAGTATGCGAGAAATTAAAATTTTCTCTCATATCTTATTGTAATAATTATTCCCCTTGGAGTTTTCTTTTGCCACCACCCGAGAGTTTACTCCTCATATAGCGTAATCCAGAGAATATATAATCTTCTATACGTGAAGTTTCAAAATCAGTTTTCAAGTGATTAATGCTTACATCTTCTGTAGAGTTAGTAAATGTTAGCCCTATATCTTCTATATTTTTATTTACCAGTTCCGAATTTAAGTCACAATTCATATCTTTGGAAGTGTCATGATAGTATTTGCGAGGTGTGCCTGGTTTGGTTGTTATAAATCCATTTTTTTTATAGAAAATATCAGAATCATATATTGATGTTAATGTGATATTATTTATTTTGAGTTTATGAGCCTTATCAAAAAGGATAGTCACTAAACCTTTGCCTGTGTTTTGAACTTTGTTTGTCCGAGTATTGTTCCAGAATTGCTTATCTTTCCCCCAAGTAGCAAGGGCATGTAGGTGATAATATGGTTTTTTATCTTGATTTTTGCCTTTAAGGTTTGCTGACATTATACCAATTGGTTTATTTTCGCAAACTGCAATAAAAACATCTGCAGAATCAATCTCTCTTTTTGCTTGTCCTGTAGCACATAATAATGGTACTTCAATGTTTCCTTGTGTTGCTTTTTCGATTCTTTGAATCAGTTCTTCATCTCTTTTGGTGATTTTATAGAAATCAATAATTTGGGCTTTACCATTTTTGGCAAGTCCCCTGCATTGGGCGTAATGTATTCCTTTAAAATTAATAGAATCGGTCATAGTATATTATCTAAAACATAGGAATAAAATATTTGCTATGTCTTTGATTTTTCTGTGTCTTTGATTGTTAAAAGGGTTTCTCTAAGAGTTTTCTCAATAACAACTTCCCAAGGTTCTTTTAGGGCATCTTGTTTAAAAATTCTTACACTATCATACCAAGGTGTTTTATCTTTATTATCAAACCATCTCCAACTAGAATCATAATTTAATAAAAGAAAACTTTTTTTACCCATTGCGCCTGCAAGGTTTAGAATGACGTTATCGCTTGAGATAACCAAATTAAGGTTTTCAATTGCAGAAGCTGTGTCAGAAAAATCATTAAACGTTTGTCCCAAATCAATTATATTCACTCCTTGGTTAATACTGGTTTGTAATTCTTCATCGGCACCTTTTTGTAGAGAATATACTTGAACATTTTCTAGTTTAGTAAGTAATTCAAATGCTTTTAAATCGACATTTCTGTAATTGTTCCCACTTTTCAATCCTTGCCAAGCGATTCCAATTTTATATTTGTTATTATTAAAACTTTTTTCTTTATAGAATTGGGTTTTGTCGCTATCTGATTTTATATAACCTTCTGGTGTTGGGATATTATTAATTCGTGCCTCAAATATTTTAAGTAGACTTAGGAGTGGAATATGATAGTCAAAATTGATCTCATCTAGTGATGTTGATTGTTTGATAATTTTTATGTCTCCAGCATTTTTCTGAAATAAATTAAATAATTCATCCTGAACTTGGAAAATTATTTTTTTAGCTTTAATTTTTGATAGATACCTAAAAAATTGTATAGAATCTCCAAACCCTTGTTCAAAACGGACAAGCAAAGTTTTCCCGTCAAGACTTATTTTACCATCCCATTTTGGTTTGTTTATTTTTGGATAATAAACGGGAGAGTTTTCTTTTTTAAACCTATAATCAATATATTTGAGCCCTTCTTCAAAGTCACCTTGTTTTATTTTTAGGTATGCATAACTTGCGTAATCTTCATTAATAGGCTCTAGTTTAAGTAATCTCTCATAATATTTTATACTGCTTTCAGTATTGCCAAAAAGTTTATACGTAACTGCTAGACATCTTAAACCATCTATATTATCAGGATCAAGGTCTATTGCTTTTTCTAAAACGTTTATCCTTGTTTCAAAATTCTCATATTTCCCAAAATTCTGGTATAAAAATCCTAATATAACATAGGTTTCAGCATCTGTTTGACAAAATTGATTGAATTTTTCAAATGCGGTCACGGCTTCTTGATATTTGTTTAGTTCAATATAGCATTTGCCAAGAATTTTGTAGTTATGATAGTCTTGTGGTTTTAGGGCAATTGCTTTTTCCAAGAAAAATGTTGCGGATTTATTTGCCCCTCTTGTATGTAAATTTTCTGCTATTTGTTTATAGGCGTATTCTTTATTATTTTTTTTAAATAATTTTTCAAATTCATCTAAATTAGAATTATCTTTTTTCAAATTTTTTGTATCAAAGTGAGAGCTTGCAATCTTTGATATGGTACCCAAATTTTGTTCTAATTCTTGTACTATATCTTTTGCTTGGTTGTTATATTTAAAGAACGAACAAAAAATATCAAAATATTTTAAAACTTTCTGAAAATGTATTTTAGCAGTTTTGTAATCGTTATTATCTATATTCAACAAGAAAAGTTCATTGTACATAGAATGCAATAAATAGCTTTCTTCTGGGTTATATTTTAAAGTATTACTCATTTATTACTCGCTTTTGATTAACTCTTGATTAAAAACATTATACCTCGATTATGAGACTTTGCTCAATGGCTTTTTTGTAAGAAAATGGACTTGTGAACTAGTCTCATATATACTAATTTAGCAGAGTAACATTAAAAATTAGATGTAAGAAATATGGATAAATTTTCATTTGAAAAAATAAAACAAATATCAGAAGATACAAATATTGATATACATAAATTGCTTGGAAATTATTATTTAAAGGCAAATGATTTCGCAAATTCAATGAAAAATTTTGCGATATACCTTATGACATATCCTAATGATGCTGTAGTTTTAGGTATTGTCGGTTTTTTGTATTCTAGTTTCTATGCCCAAACTATGGATAACAGCTATCTTGAAAAAGCAATTATATATACTGAAAATGCTCATTCTATTGATAAAAATAATAATCAGATAACTTCAAATTTAGCTACAATGTATAATGATTCTGGTATGACAGACAAAGCTTTTGAACTGTTACCTGAAATAATAAAAAATGAACCTAATGACAAAAATTATTACGCTTACGCAACAGTAAATTTAAAAAAGGGGAATTTTGCTGAATATTATAAATATGCTGATTGTCGTTTACGTCTGAAAGTTGCAAATCATTTTTATCCTATATTTAATAAACCGCAATGGCGTGGTGAAGATATTTCTAACTCCATATTGCTGGTTCATTGGGAAGCGGGATTTGGTGATACTATAATGTATTCCAGATATTTAAGGGGTCTCTCTAAAAGAGCAAAAAAAGTCGTTTTTGTTGTTCAAAAAGAGCTTGAGGAATTGTATAGATACAATGATTTTGACTGTGAAATATGTTCTGATATTTCTCAAGTCGGAGATTTTGATTATCATGTTCCATTGGGGTCTTTAATGCAAATAGCAGGGGTTTCTGTTGGGAATCTAATTTATACAGATAAATATTTGAATATTGATACAGAAATTATTGAAAAAATTAAAAATTTATATTTCAAAGGTGACAAATATAGGGTGGCTATTAAATATTGTGGTGATAAATCTGGCCCCGTTAATAGAAATATTTCGCACGCAATGATGGAGCAGTTGGTTAAGGAATTGAAAAAATTAGATAATGTCGAAATATATTCTTTCCAGTTTGATGATGATATAGATGGGGTTATCAATTTAAAGGATATGACATCTAATTTTTGGGAAACGGCTGCCATTATTGAAAATATGGATTTGGTTGTAAGTTCCGATAATGTTATATTGCATCTAGCTGGGGCTTTGGGAAAGAAAACGTTTGGTATGTTTAATTTTGCTTCAGAAAACAGATGGTTTGATTTGACTGGCGATGATACCAAATGGTACAAATCTGTTAAGCCTTATGTCACTCCAAAATTAAATGATTGGGGTAGTGTTATTACACTAGTTCAGCAAGATGTACAGGGTTTAAAGCTCAAGTCAAATCAATAAATCGTTGTTCTATCGTATTCCTTATAGGTATGATATAATACAAATATGAACTAGCTTGTTTGAAGAATTAAGGGTTATCTTAAAGGTGATAAATAATTGCCTAACTTTTAAATCGTGAAAATGAAACTAAGTTATAAAATTTATTAAAATCTTACAGAAATTGAATTAAGAAAGAAATTAAAATGAAATATGGTCACACAAAATTATCCCTTAATTATGGAAATGTAGTTAGAGTTACTTTGGATAATCAAGCTACTGTTATGTTATTAGACTCATTAAATTATGCCAGGTTTTGTGCTGAAAAAAAATATGAATATGAAGGCGGATTTGCTACGATATCCCCTTATGATATTTTTGTTCCATCTCAAGGAGATTGGGATTTAGTTATTCATCCAGAAAGTCCTTCTGGAAAGCTTAAATATTCAATAAAGATTATTAAATAGGCTATTTATCTTCGTTCTTTAGAGTTGCCCCTGTCCAATGGAGAGCAAGAGCTGGAACTAAAAAGAAAAATATCAAAATAGTTTTTATGAGCCCAATAAAGTTTGCCCACATGTTGTGATAAGTTTCTGGGCTTATTCCTAGAATATGTTGATAAGCGTTTGCTACAATACATTCACACGGTAAATAAGCTAATCCGGCGAGTATAAGAAAAAGTAACCCAATAAAAAAGCATTTATAATGGATGTTTCTAAGCAAAATAATAGTTTCTTTTGTGTTCATAAAATGTCTCCTTTGAGTATTATTTTATTCACAAAATGGGTGTAAAATCATTCGCTATAAGTTTAATATATAAGAATGAGGATATAGAAACCCCCTAAATTGCGTTTTCTCCACGTTCACTCGTTCTAATTCTTACGACTTCATCAATATTGTAAACAAAGATTTTACCATCGCCGATTTCATTTGTTTTTGCACTTGATATTATATTCTCTACGATTTTGTCTACATCTTCGTTATTTACAATAATTTCAATCTTTATTTTAGGCAGAAAATTTACTTCATACTCAATTCCTCTATAAAATTCTTTAAACCCTTTTTGTCTGCCAAATCCTTTAACATTTGTAATCGTCATTCCACAGATATTGATTTCGTTTAGTGCAGTTACGACATCATCAATTTTTTCAGGTTTTATTATTGCTTCAATTTTTTTCATTCCAGAACACCCCTACAAACTATAACCACGCTCACCATGCTGGCTTATATCTAATCCCATTACTTCTTCGTTTTTAGTAACTCTTAAGCCCATTACTTTATCCAACACAAATAATATCGCAAAAGACACCAATAAGCTATATGCAATTGTACTCGCTGTACAAATAACTTGAATTTTTAATAAATTCCAATTTCCTGCAACTACGCCTGTTGTGGCAAAAATGCCTGTCGCTATAGATCCCCATATCCCCCCAATGCCGTGGATTCCAACAGCATCAAGAGAATCATCTATATTAATTCTAAATTTAGATTGTACAGCAAAATAGCATATTATTCCGCCAAAAAACCCAATGACAATAGCCCACAAGGGAGAAATAAAACCTGCTGCAGGTGTTACACTTACAAGACCTGCAACTGCGCCTGAAGCTATCCCCAATGTTGTCGGTTTACCGTGTCTTTTCCATTCAATAATCATCCACCCCAAAGCTGCTGCTGCAGCTGACAATTGAGTGGTAAGGAATGCTCTTACTGCAAGACCATTGGCTCCCAATGCACTTCCTGCATTGAATCCAAACCATCCAAACCACAACATTGCAGCTCCAAGCATTGTTAATGAAAGGTTATGTGGTTGTATAGGCACTTTTTTCCATCCAATTCTTTTTCCTATCATTAGGGTTGCTGCAAGTGCGGACATTCCTGATGCGATATGGACAACTAATCCTCCGGCAAAATCTAGTCCGCCGAGATTCTTTATCCATCCACCTTGACCCCATACCCAATGGGCTATTGGGCAGTACACAAGTGTAAACCATAATACTAAAAATACTAGATATGTTTTGAATTTAAATCTTTCAGCAAAAGCACCTGTGATAAGAGCTGGTGTAATTACTGCAAACATCATTTGAAATAACATAAATAATTGATGTGGGATTGTAGCAGAATATATTGGGTAAGGTGTCAAGCCAACGTGTCTTAATCCTACCCAGCTTAAATTTCCTATTATATGGTGAAAATCTGGCCCGAAAGCTAGACTATAACCATAAGTAACCCATAAAATACTTATAACTCCTAATGCTACAAAACTTTGCATAACCGTTGCAAGCATATTTTTGCTTCTAACCATACCACCATAAAACAGTGATAATGCTGGGGTCATAATCATTACAAGCGCTGTTGCAACTAAAATCCAAGCTGTATCCCCAGTATCAATCTTATACATCTACTTTTACTCCCTCTCAATTATATTCTTTTAAGACCACCGCAAAATGGCGAAATCGGATTTTGACCACTTGTGCAGTGGTTTCCTTTTAGACTTATACCTTGTTAAAAGAGAGGCGTCAAATATTAATTTTGTTAGTAGTTTTGGCGTTTTTTAAAAATTAAATAAAAATTTATAATTTTGAAATATTTATTATAAAAATTCTAAAAAATTTTTTTGAAATTTGATAAAAATAAAGAAATCATTAGTAATTTTATCTTTTTATCTCTTAAAAATTCATTTTAACATTGCTTAACAGGTGCTTATATTATTGTTATGTGAAAAATTATAATAGTAAATTGTCTTTAATTATAATTAACAATATGCTATTATAATTGCAGTTTCAGATTTAGGTGGAGAAGATATGAGAATAAATATTTGTTTTGGTGCGTCTGCTGATTATTTACAGCACGTTGGATGTATAATTGCATCTATTTTGGCAAATTCTAAACATGACGAAGACGACTATCACTTCTATGTTCTAAGTGGTGATTTTACCCCAAAGGATAAGGGGTATTTTGAAGAATTAAAAAATTTGAGACCTTTTGAAATTGAATATATTAAGATGAATGATAATGATTTTGAGGGAGCTATCCATGACCCGTTGGGAGTTTCCGCTTCATATAGGTTAAAAATCTTTGAACTTTTAAGTGAAGATAAAGTTTTGTACTTAGATTCGGATGTTATTGTAAGAGATGATATTAGAGAACTGTATTCTACTGATATTTCTGATTATTATTGTGCAGGAGTCGAAGATAAACAGAATCCTAATTTGCGTGAAAGAGTTAGTATGCCTGATAGCGAGACTTATATAAATTCAGGGGTTTTGTTATTGAATTTGTCTAAGTGTAGACAAGATAATATTCAAGAAAAAATGTTTAATGCATTAAGAAAAATTAAATACTGGAGTGATCAGGATGCGATAAATGGGTTTATGCAAAGACATATCAAGTTATTGGATTTAAAGTGGAACTTGATGTATCCATTTGATAATTGTTATGAAGATAAAGAATATTACGAAGAGGTTTCAAAGAATCCATCAATTATTCATTACACAATGGTTTCGAAACCATGGCTACCTGGTTCTGTTGCTCATATGAAAGTGGACTATTTCAAATATTTAAAACTTACCCCTTGGTATAAAGATTATTTTGATACATATGTACTTGAAGAAAATATGCAAATAGTAAAGCTTTTGAGTAATTTGCTTGATGCTATAAAGTAATAATTTTATAATTCTATATTTTTATTGCTTTAACAAGGAATTGTTCAAATATTTTCGGGGTTGTTTGTCTATAAAATTCAATTAAGTTCTCTTGTGGAGTTGGGTTTTCATCATAAAATTTCTGGCATGATATTAGTGTGTCTATCCCTAATTCAGTGAGTGCGTTATTTGTTATTATATAATCATTATCTTGAAACATTGATTTGTCGTGGCGTCCAGACAGAAATATAACCTTTTTTTTGTATTCTTTTGCTTTTTGAGCAATTGTTACAGGCGTCTTTTCCCATTTTGGATTATCAAATCTGCCTTCGCCTGTTATTATAATATCTGAATTTTTAATCTTTTTATCTATATCAAATTTTTTATAAAAATAATCTCCGCCTTTGAGGAAATTAGCATCAAAAATACATTCAATTCCAAACCGCATTCCTCCTGCCGCACCTGTAAAATCTTTGTTGGTAGAAGATTTAGTGACCTCTGCAATATTTTTAATCCCATTATTTATTTCTTTTAAAATAGTTTCCCTATTTTCTTTAAAATTATCTCCAATTTTTAGTCTTGTTATTATATCCATTTTGGATGCGGATGGAATTCCATCACAAATAATATTTACCTCAATATCTTTATAAATATTTTTATCAAAGTTAATCTTGCTAACATTTATTGAATCTTTTCCTTTAATTGGGTTTGTAAATGGTTGATTTCCCCTATCATAAATTTTTGCTCCAAGAGCTTGTGCAAATCCTATCCCACCTGTTACAGTCGAAGTTCCTCCAAGACAAATATTTATTTTCTTATAGCCTTTTTTAATAGCGTCAAGGGTAAGCTCTCCTAATCCGCAATCTGTAAGGTGTAATGGGTTTTTGAATTGTTTTTCGTCTTCTGTAAGGTGCAGAATTTTTGAAGAGATAATGAACGCTTCATCTTTTATTGTAAGATATTCTGCACTCACTTTTTGTTGATAAGGGTTTAATATTTTTTCTACTGTTTCTATTTTACAAGGCAGATAATATTTTAAAGTATCAAATGTATACTCTCCACCATCACATAGCGGAGCGATTTCAGGATTATACTCACGAAGGATAGATTGAATCATTTCACACGCTTGCATTGAAGTATATACGTCTTTAAAAGAGCCTGATGCGATTAGAATTTTCATATTTGGATTATAACATAAGGAGACTACTGCACAAATATAGAAAATTTGTTTTTTCTTATTTGCTCAGTATTCGACCTTTCGGATGTGAAAATAACGAAATCGGTACGAGGAGTGCCGTTTCGTTATTTGACACTGGACGTGAGAGCGGATTTTGGGTAGAGCGAAGCTCGTAACTTTTCCAGAACCACGCTTCTGGAAAAAGCCCAAGAATCCAAGACGACGTAGCACAAGTCCTAATTAGCTAAAATTTTATATTTGTGGGGCTTGTGCATCAGTCTCATAAGAGGGAGTGTAAATTTCTCAATTCCAACTTCGTTTTGAGCAAAATTTTTTTTGCTCAAGTTTTATACGGTTATGATTGTTCAAAGTATAAATGCTGATAGGACAAAATATAGGGGTTGTGTTTTCAACACAGCTTCCAATATCGAATCTAATATATTGTTAAATAAAGGGATGACAGATCTGGGAGGTCTTGTTGCCCCTCAGGCTATAATGGCTAATAATAAAGATGAATCATTTGAGAGAGTATTTAAGTCCATCCTTTATTTTGCATTTACTTTTGTTTCTCCATTTGTGTTATTACCATTAATTAACAAGAAGTCTTTGAGTTCTACAAAAGGGTTAAAAAATCTCAATAAAGAGCAAAGAAAAATCTTACAGGTTTCAAAAGAATATCTTGGGAAAGATTCTGAATATTTAAAAGAGGGTGTTAAGAAAGCTGCAAAAGATATTTTTGGAGATGAAAATAAGTTTAATCCAACATTAGAAAAATATGACAACTTAGAAGATTTAAGAAAAGATTTAATAAATTCACATACCAAAATTCATGCTGTAGATTTTCTAGCTACCAATTTGCTGGTTGCAAGTATTCCTTGGCTCGGAAATGCGTTTACTAAATCTCGAACAAATCGTTCGGGCTATTCTGGCACATATAAAATGGCAGATGAAGAATTCACTAAAAAAGCTGTTGAAAAACATGATAAGACTAAAAAATTAAGACAGGCTGCAACAATAGCACTAGCAATATTGCCGGCAATAACAATTCCGCCACTTTTAAGGAAGGGAATGTTAAAGGGAAATAGCAGTCCTAATAAAATTTTAAAATGGTGTAATAAAAATGCCAAAAAGTTTGATTATAAAGATTCTATATATATGAGCCGGCTTACTGCACTTTCAATGTGGGTAACAAGTGATTATTTCCCATATCAGCTTGCCTGTAGAGATAAATATGAATACAGAGATACAGCAATCAGAGGTACAAGTATTGGGCTTGTTTTCTGGGGTGGTGATTTACTCTTGAAAAGAGGGTTCTCAAAAATTTCTGATAAATTGTTTGGGACCAAATTAATGAACAAAGCAGAAAATTGTCCTTATAGTTTGAAAGAACTCAAATATTCTAAAAATATAGAAGAATTAAAGAATCTATCAGAAAAAACCTTAGCTAAAACCAGAAAAGCAGGAGTAGGGCTTTATGCGTTAAATCTCTTGACCATTATGGCAACTTTGGGCTTTGGTCTGCCAGTTGCATTAAATAAATTATTAAAAAAGAGGGTTAGTGCAGACAAGGGAAAAACAAGTACTAATAAAGCCTCTATTAAAAACATTCAGGATATTAAGCCCGATGAAAAGATCAAGTTGTTTTTTCTAAGTCAAAACTCTAAAAAGAAATAATTCATTTCCATATATAGCTTAACAGTTATGGTAATTACATACTTTTCTGTTTAAAACGCTTATGATTATTTGTTTGATTGTTTCCATTTCTTGAGGGTTACTTTCAGCAATCAATAAAGTCAGCGCAAATAAAGTTCCGCTATCAATAATTCTATTCCCGAAATCATCATAAAGAATTTTATTTTTATCTAAGAAATAAAGGAAACAACCTGCTCCGATTCTTTTATTTCCATCTGAAAAAGAGTGATTTTTTGCAATAAGATATAAAAGCATAGCAGCTTTTTCCTCAATTGTAGGATAACAATCCCCTCCACCACATGTTTGATAAATTTGATATATTGAACTTTCAAAACTTGAATCTTTTGGAACTGCAAAAACATCACTTTTAAATTCTTTTTTCATCCCATTTATAAGATCTATAAATTCTTCTCTTGGAACTTCAACAACTTCTGTTACTGTTAGTCCACATGTGTCAAGTGTTCTATGGTCAAAGTCATCAAGAAGGGTCAATCCTTCTGAGAAATCTTTGATTAATTTACTCAAATTCTTTGCCTGTTCTAAGTCTTCGATTTGATTTTCTAAACCTCTTTCAAACAAAGATATTGCGCCTTTAAGGTTATTTATTTGTTCTTTTTGTTTCTCTAGTGCGAATTTATTCAAAGAATATCCTTTAGTGGAATACTCTATTAAAACGTCTGTAACCCAATTCCTGAATTTTACTGCGTTTCTTGAGTTTATTCTATAAGCAAGAGCATAGAACATATTAAGATTATAATAAGGACTATTATCATCTGGATCTTCTTCATCAATAATTTCATCCTGTTTAAAATCTACACATGTGAGACTCTCTTCCAAGTCTTCTAATTCTTTTTCTTTAATAATGTTATAAATGTGTTTTTGAACTTCAGAAATATCAATATTAAAAAATCGGCTCAATTCTCCTTCAGACAACCAAAGATTATTGTCATCAGAAAAAATGTAAACTTGGCATCTTCCTTTGTTATCTGTATCAAATACTCTTATTTCATTTTTATTACGGGCTTTAGCCATACCTATATTTTAAGCTTGAAAAACTATAAACTAATCCCTATAAGTATTACTATTTTAGATGAGGTAAATAAAAATAAGCTTATGAAAAAATTAATAATTCATAAAAATATTAGCTTAACAGTTATGGTAGTTACATACTTTTCGGTTCAAGACGCTTATGATTATTTGTTTGATTGTTTCCATTTCATTAGGGTTACTTTCAGCAATTAATAAAGTCAGCGCAAATAATGTTCCGCTGTCAATAATTCTATCCCCGAAATCATCATAGAGCATATTGTTTTTATCCAAAAAATAAAGGAAACAACCTGCTCCGATTCTTTTATTTCCATCAGAAAAAGAGTGATTTTTGACAATCAGGTATAAAAGCATAGCGGCTTTTTCTTCAATTGTAGGATAACAATCGCCACCTCCACAGGTTTGGTAAATTTGATATACAGAACTTTCAAAACTCGCATCTTTTGGAACGGCAAAAACATCACTTTCAAATTCTTTTTTCATCCCATTTATAATATCTATAAACTCTTCTTTGGGTACAATAATGACTTCTTTTACTGTTAGTCCACATGTGTCAAGTGTTCTATGGTCAAAATCATCAAGCAGTGTTAAGCCTTCTGCAAAATCTTTGATTAATTTACTCAAATTTTTTGCTTGTTCCAAGTCCTGGATTTGGTTTTCTAAACCTCTTTCAAATAATGATATTGCGCCCTTAAGGTTATTTATTTGTTCTTTTTGTTTTTCTAGTGCAAATTCATTCAAAGAATACCCTTTAGTAGAATAATCTTTTACAACATCTGTCGCCCAATTCCTGAATTTTACCGCGTTCTTTGACTTTATTCTATAGGCAAGAGCATAGAACATACTAAGATTATAATAAGGGCTATTATCATTTGGATCTTCTTCATCAATAACTTCATCTTGTTTGAAATTTACACATGTGAGACTCTCTTCAATGTTGTCTAATTCTTTTTCTTCAAGGATTTTATTAATGTATTTTTGAACTTCAGAGACCTCAATATTGAAAAATCTACTCAATTCTTCTTCAGACATCCAAAAATTATTGTCATCAGAAAAAATGTAAACCTGACATCTTCCTTTGGCATCTGTATCAAATACTCTCATTTCATTTCGGTTATGGAATTTTGCCATACATTGATTTTAAACTTGAAAATTTAAAAACTAATCCCCACGTTACTTACTACTTTATGAGAATGAAAGTATCAAGTTACTTTTTGTTACAAAATCAAGTAAAATAGATGGTTTGGTATTGAATTATTTCAAATATAGAGTTCTAATGTCCTTTGGGGGTAAGTATCATGCAACAAATTAATTATGGGGTAAATAGGGTAAATAATAATGGTCTGGCTTTTAGGAGTTTGCAACAGATTCATAAAAAAGCATATAAAATTGGTGGTCAGGCTTTGAGGGATGCAGAATCTGCTATTGCTGATTTCGCAAATGAAAATAAAAAAGATGTACACGTCATCCCTAAAAAAGGGCTGATATCTAAAGTGAAAAGTTTGATTTTCTTTGTTACAAATGAGGGTGAAAAGAAAGGTCGTTACTTTAGTCTTTCTATAGATCCTAAAAAACTTATGCACAAAGATGGTAATTATAAAACTGTAGATAAATTCACCAAAGAAAATATTAATGACGCAGTGGTTTCTGCTACTCAAGATCAACAAGCTAAAGGTGCTCATCAACTTAAGAAAAATTCAGCTACATTATTACCTGTAGATAGTGTATATATAGCAAGATGGTTGGGTTTTATAAAATAAAACATATAGTCTAATTGTTTAATTTTCTCTTATGTTTTATAATTGTTTTCAAAGTATAGGTTTTTTATGAATAAAAATGTATTGAGAAATTTATCATACGGCGTTTATGTCCTTTCTACATTGAATGGGGACAAACCCGCAGGTTGTATTGTTAATTGTGCAATACAGGTTACGTATGATACTCTTGCCGTCTCTGTTAACCGTGATTGTTTTACGAACAAATGTATAAAAGAATCTAAAAAGTTTGCTATATCTATTTTAGGAGTTGGAGTAGATGATAATGTTATCCCGGTTTTTGGGTTCCAGTCTTGTAAAGATGTAGATAAGTTTAAAGATGTCAAAACCATCAATGTAGATGGGCTTGATATTATTGAAAATTCTACAGGTTATCTAATTTGTGATTTGATTGATCAAATGGAAACGGACACTCATACCTTATTTTTAGGCAAAATTATAGATGGCGATGTTTTGAAAGATGATGAGCCTATGACTTACGCATATTATCATAAAGTTAAAAAAGGTTTTAGTCCAAAATCCGCACCTACTTATATGGAAAATATTACACCTAAATCTACGTCAGAAGTCCGATACAGATGTACCGTTTGTGGGTATATTTATGAAGGTGATATAACCAAAGAACCCGATACATATGTTTGTCCTGTATGTAAGAAACCAAAAAGTGTTTTCGAGAAGATTTAACTAGAGGATTAGGAAACTCCAAAATCTACAATTCTCTTATAGATTTTTAATTGCCATCTCTGCATACTTGAGGACATAATTTAGGTAGTGACAGATTATCGCACAGGGTTATAATAATCGCTTCTCCACATTTTGCATGGTATTTCAATCCTGGAGTTATAAGCCCTGTAATAAGACCAATAGTACAACCTACAGGGATACCAATTGCAAGACCTACAGGGATTCTTGAATGTGCAGGTATAAATGCAAATCCAACACCTGCACCCGCACCTACTGCACCAACGCCAGCAGTATAGGCAAGAAGTTTTCCTGCGGTCATCCATGGTCCTTCTTTAAGAGTCCCATCTTTTGTGTATGGCGCAGCAGCTATAGGAACAGCTGTTCCATCAGGGAACTGTATGCACTCAAAATTAAGGTGGACACGTGCATTTTTATTTAGCATTTTTTGTTTTTCTATCTTAGTTACTCTTGCAACAAATTTTGAGTTCGCTGGGATAAGTAATCTTCCTTCTTGGGTGTATATTGCGTCTGGAACACTAAAATCTACGATATCGCCAGCATTATAGCATTCTGATTTGAATTTGCATGTGAAAAATATTTTTATCAAAGTTCCTTTGCAAATGATATTTCTATGAGAAGTTACCATGACTTGGTCTGTAGTACATTCTTTTTCAGGGAATGTGTGTTCATACCCTAAAACTTGTTCATCACAGCATTTAGCAAAAGTTGGTAATCCTAAACTCAATATACAAAGTATCGCAAATAATTTTTTCATATTCATATTTTAGGATTATAATCCAATGTTTCAATTACCATGTTGGGTTAGTGGAGGTTAAATATAGGGGTATATTTATAGTTGATTTTTATACTTTAATTCAAATTATATTATTTATTTGAATTGGATAATGTCTACTATGAGACTGATTTACAAGTCAAGGATAGACTTGTAAATATAAATTTTGTGAGGTATAGTTTTGATTAATCACTCTTGGTGGAGGAACGAACAAGGTGAAGGTTTGGTTTTCATGAAAAAAAATGAAGAAAAAGTTTTTTTAATATTTAATGCAACTTTTATAGGGGATATTTTAGTTACAAATATATTGTGTCAAAATATAAAACGATTTTATCCTGATTCAAAAGTAGTTTTTATTGTGCAGCCGCAATTTATTGATGTCGCAAAATATCAAAAAGATGTTGATGAAGTTTTTGGGTTTGACAAGAAGAATGATGGTGGATTTTGTGGAGTTATGAACTTTATCAAAAATTTCCCTTATAAAAGACCATTTGCGTCTTTTATAACTTATGAAAGCGATAGAAATCTTTTTATTTCAAAACTATTAGGTTCAAAACATGTTATTTCTCAAACTCAAAAAGGTTTGAAATTTCTTCATTCAAAAGAAAAATTTGGGATGCATCCATATAGTCAAATGAAGGATATTTTTGCATCACTATTGGAACCTCTTGTAGAAAAAGTCGAAACAAACTTACCAATTGTATACAATCCTCCAAAATCTAATTCTGATATTGTTAAATCTTTAGAAGAAAAATCAAGAGAGAATGATTTGGTTTTGATTTGCCCAACGAGCAAATCCGCTAAAAAAGATATAACACCTCAGATGGCAGTCAATCTTATAGGAAAAATTAATGCTGATGGTAAAATTCCTGCTTTGACTGGTGCAGGTGAGGCTTCAAGAAGTTTCTTACAATCTGTAAAAGATTTAGGATGTTCTGATTTCATTGATTTAATAGGCAAGACCTCTTTTGTTGAGTTGGCTAATATAATAAAATTTTCAAAGGGTGTTATAAGTGTGGACACTGGGACAATGCATTTCGCAAATGCTCTTCAAGTACCTGTTTTAGCATTATTCTATTATGGATATGAAGAACATTGGGCTCCAGATGAATCTTTGTATCCAGCAAAAACTCTTTCAAATGAATCTTCTGTAGATATTATCTACAATGAATTTTTGAATTTAGTAAATAGTGAATCTCTTAGTTTAACTATAAAATAATTTTTGTTCCTAAAAGATTTAAAAACTGTTTCATCCATTCAGGGTGAGCTGGCCAAGCTGGAGCTGTAACAAGATTTTTATCAGTTACTGCATTAGTTGCTGTTTTGTTAGGTTCTACCCATAGTCCACCTGCCATTATAACATCTGGTTTTACAGCAATGTATGCTGTACATTTTTTGCCCTTCAATACGTCTGCAGTTACAAGTAATTGTGGACCATGGCATACTGCGGCTATTGGTTTGTTATTTTGATCAAAGTATTTTACTAGATCAACAACTTTTTGATTTAGTCTTATATGCTCAGGGGCTCTTCCTCCTGGGATTATGAGTGCGTCATATTTTGTTTTATCAATTTTATCAAAATCAGTATTTAATACAAAATTGTGTCCTCTCTTTTCAGTATAAGTACTATCTCCTTCAAAATCGTGAATGGCTGTTTTTACGAATTCTCCTGCTTTTTTGTTTGGTGCAACAATGTCTACATTGTGACCAACCATGGTAAGCATTTGGTAAGGAACCATTGCTTCATAATCTTCAACAAAATCTCCGACTATCATTAGTATATTTTTATTATTCATAACTTGCCTCTCTTTTCTATATTTTTCTTAATAATTATACTACTTCCATATTTTATTTTGATTTTAGTTTTAATTAGATGTATGATTAGTCTGGTTGTAATATTATTTTAGGGATTATCATAGTATGGAGAAAACTTTAATTCTACAAGAAGATAAAAGTATAATTGCTAACGCCCCAATATTAGTTGATGAATTGAAGGCAGCCTCAAAACTCATTCAAGAAGTTCATAGACGAACTCAATTTAATATTAAAAATGGAATGGGACCTTTTTATGCAATGATAATTGATAAGGATAACAATGTTATCGCAGGATGCTCAAATACTGTTGTAAAATCTCGTTGCAGTTTGCACCATGCTGAGATTAATACTATCAAAGCTGCTCAGGAAAAATTAAATACATACGATTTATCCTCTTACGATTTAAGTATTTATATTAGTGCAGAACCTTGCATAATGTGTGCTGGGGCTATTATGTGGTCTGGGATAAAAAATGTTTATTATTCTGTTCCGTCAGGTGATGTCGAAACTATAACAGGATTCAATGAAGGCTATAAGCCTAATTGGTTAGATGAATTCAAAAAAATTGGAATCAATGTTTATGGAAATATTGAACCTGAAATTGGTAAGAGAATTCTCGCAGATTATGTAACCAATGGAAATGTTGTTTATAAACCCAAAAGACAGGTCTAAGTGGTAAATTCAAAGTGGTAAATTATAAATATTTTTTGCAGACTTAATTATTCCTTTTCCATTTTACTTTTTGACCATTTTTAATGTCATCTGTAATATTGGTTATCAAGTTTTCGTTGCCTTTTAATCCCTCTAAAATTTCGACTTTATCTCCAAAATCACGTCCTCTTTTTACAGAAATGAAATGAGCTACTGAATTATTGTCAATATTAACAACGTATTCACCATTGTTTAAAGTTGTTAGGCAGGCAGGGTTTATTGTCATAATTTTTTCTTTACCTTTTATGTTAATAGCCGATTTTACGTACAACCCAGGGTATAGTGAAGAGTGACCGTCATTTTTTATAACTGCAACGACTTCCATAGTTCTTGAGACCGTATCCAAACTATTTGATATTTGTGAGATTATGCCTTTGAATTTTACCGCAGTATTGTCAGGAGTGTATAAATCTACAGCTTCATCCATTTTTATATATTGGACATAGTTTTGAGGGATATTCAAACTAACTCTGAATCTATCAATTTGTTGTATCTCAAACAGGCTTGTGCTTGTTGTGCTGCCACCTGCAACAACGTTTGCTCCTGCATCTACATTGTATTTGCTTATAACTCCGCTAAAAGGTGCAACAACTCTTTTATATCCTTGTAATGCTCTTATTCTGCTTAAATCTGCGGCAGCTTTATTAACGTCGGCTTTCGCTGCGAAATAATTCATTTCAGAAGTTTTAAAATCGTTGTATCTTGAATCTAATTCTTGGGTTGAAATAGCTCCGCCAACGGCAGATTTTTTATATCTGTCATAACTTTGTTTTGCGTATGTATATTGATATTGAGTTTCTCTTAAATGTTCTTTGGCTGAAATTACTATAGACGTAGCACTACTTGCTTCTTGATCTAAATCAGGAGTATCGATGGTTGCTAGAAGTTGACCTTTTCTTACTTTATCGCCCAATTGCACGTATCTTTGATTGACCAAACCATTAACTCTTGAGAAAATATCTGTTTTTAAATATGGTTTTAATTCGCCACTCAAATCTAGGTCAGGTAATCCTTCAGATATTACAGGTTTTTCTGTTAAAGCAATATATTCGTGGGCTTTTGCATCAATTGATGTTGAAATAAATCTAACAAATTTAGGAATAAATCCGATAATAAATAATCCCAAAAATAAAAGAATTGTAATTCTTTGTGCTTTATTTTTACCTAAGATATTTTCAATCATAGTTTTTAATTTAGTCATCATTTTCTACCTTTTCATAGTTTTTATTTTTATTTAGTATCGCGAACAACATTGGAACAACTATAAGAGTTGCGAATGTTGCAAATAATAGCCCCCCGATTACGGTTCTTCCGATTGGAGCATTTTGTTCTCCGCCTTCGCCTAATCCCATGGCCATAGGCACTAAACCTAGTATCATAGCGGTTGCTGTCATTATTACTGGTCTTATTCTTGTGTAGCCAGCTTGGACTGCTGCTTCAAAAGAGGATAAGCCTTCTTGCATTTTTGTTGTTGCGAAAGATACAACTAAAATGGAGTTTGCACAAGATACCCCGATTGCCATAATTGAACCCATCATAGCTTGAACGCTGAATGTTGTATCTGTGACATAAAGCATCCACAAAATCCCTGATAGAGCTAGTGGAACTGGTGTAATTATAATAAACGGATTTCTCCAAGATTGGAAATTAACAACGATTAGTAAGTACACTAAAACTAATGATAATAATAAACCTGCAATAAGAGTTGTAAATGCGTAGTTCATGGCGTTTGCTTGTCCATAAACGTTTATAAATGTTCCTCGAGGTGCTTGTTTTTGGTATTTTTCTACTATTTTATTTATATCGTGTGAAACCGCCCCTAAATCTCTATCCTGAGGGTTTAGAAGAATATCATATACAGGCGCAATATCATAGTGGTTAACTACACTTGTTGCTTTGCTTTCTTGGATTACAGCAACATTAGATAATCTTATAGGTTTATCTTGGTTAAATGCAACCGGGACGTTTGTTACGTCAGATACCTTTGTAATACTATATGGTGGCACTTGCATAGCAAGTGAATAATTTACTCCATTGGTTGGATCAACCCAATACGCAGGAGCAAATTGGGTATTTGAGTTTAGTTCTGTTAACACATTTTTAGCTATTGAATCTTGTGAAAGATTCATTTGGCTAGCTTTTACTTTATCCACATTCAATTTTATTTCAGGAGCATCAATAATTTGGTGAATATGAGCATCAGTTGCACCTCTTACTTTTTTAATTTCAGGTAACATTTTTTGAGCAAGTGCATAGTTGGCATCTAAATTTTTACCTTGTATTTGGATATCAATTGGAGCGGCTAGACCAAAATTTAAAACCCGACCTATCATATCTGCACTTTGGAAGAAGAATTGAGTATTTGGATATTGTTGGTTAAGAGTTTTTCTTATTTCTTTAATATATTTTTGAGTCGGTTTGTGGTGTTTGTTTAATGCAATTAGTATTTCACCGTCTCCAGTTCCAAAGAATGCATTATCAATGAATGCTAAGTTTAGTTTACTTGCTGGAAGCCCAATATTATCAAGTACTGTATCAATTTCTTTAGGCGGAATTATGCCTTTTATAGTGTCTTCTATTTGAGAAAATTCTCTTGCTGTTTCTTCAATTCTTGTCCCGTGAGGTGCGTATACGTGAAGTCTTATTTGACCTGCATCGACTGCTGGGAAAAAGTTTTCTCCTATTAGCGGTAATAAACATAATGAAGTTAAAACGATTATTCCATAAGCAATTCCAACTTTTTTAGGATTTTTTAATACATCATTTTCAAGGAATTTTTTATAAGATTCTCTTAATTTTCCAAAATTCACATTAACATAGTTATTGATTTTGTATAATATAGAACCTTCTTTTGGGACTTCTTTTTTCTTCATCAATTTGTCTACCATAACAGGAACAACTGTATTTGACATTAAATAAGAGCCTATCATTGCGAATATTACTGATTTTGCGAGTGGTGTGAATAAATATTTGGTTGAACCTTCCATTAAAAAGATTGGTGCAAATACAGTACATATAGACAATGTTGAAATTAGTGTTGGAGAAGCAACTTCTGCTGCGGACTTATAAATAATTTCTTTAAGCGACAGTTTGTCTCCATACATTTCTCTATTTCTTAAAATGTTTTCTAATACAACGGTCGAGTTATCAACCAACATCCCTATGGCAAGGCTTAATCCGCTTAGAGTCATCATATTAATTGTTTCACCTTGCATAGACGTACATATAATTGCAAATAATATTGATAATGGAATTGATACCGCAATAATAATTGTGGAACGAGTACTTCCTAAGAATAATAAAATCATTAGGGCTGTTAATATAGCGGCTAAGGCACCTGATGATACAACATCATTGATTGCATTTTTTACAAAGATAGATTGATCAAAAAGGACTTGCATATTCAATCCTTGGGGAACGGTTTTTTCTATATCTGGCAATATTTGTTTAGTTTGTTCAACAAGTTTTATTGTAGAATTCTTTCCTGCTTTGTATACAACCATTAATGTTCCAGCAATTCCGTTTTCTCTAACAACGTTCGTTTGAACTGCGTTTCCATCGTGGATGTATGCTATATCTCTTAAATAAACTGTTTCACCTTTTGGAGATTTTATCGGGAACATATTCATTTCATCAATTGTTTTAGTTGCGTTGTTTAACGTTACATAATAATCAAATTTCCCGATTTTAGCGTCACCTGAAGGTAGAATTACGTTTTGAGCGGAAACAGCATTAACAACATCTAGTGGTGTAAGTCCTCTAGCTTCCATCTTTTGTGGATCTAGGTCCACCATTATTTGACGAACTTTTCCGCCCATTGGAAGCGGAACTTGTGCACCTTGAACTTTAGTCAATTGTACTTTAACGCTGTTTTGTGCAATATCAGTAACTTTTTGTATTGGTATTGTTTTAGATGAAATTACAACTTCAATTGCAGGGATAGTTGTAGGAGTGTATTTCACAATCTCAGGTGGTCTTATTCCCAGAGGCATACTTTTCATTGCGACTTGGGAGGCGGTACTCATTTGTGTTAAGCCTGAATTTATATCTGTTCCGGGTTGAAAAAATACTCGTATAACTCCAACCCCAAAAAGAGATTGAGATTCAACGTGTTCAATATCATTTACGTTAGCGGCATAACTTCTCTCAGCGATAGTTACAAGTCTGTTTTCTATATCGTGAGCAGGCATACCGTCATAAGACCAAACTGCAGTTACTACAGGGGTGTTAATTTCAGGAAACAGGTCGGTTGGAGTCATTAATATTGCGACGACTCCTAAGATTAATATGAATAGTGCCATTACGATTACAGTATAATGATATTTTAAAACCATTTTTATAAAATTCTTCATTTTATACTGCTCCCAAATGTACTTCCAAAAGCTTTATAGATATTTACTGTATCGACTAGTGCGCAGATTTTTGTTCTGTACATTGAATTTTCATTTATTAAAAATTGTCTTCTTGCATCAAGCTCATCAATTTTATTGCCAACGCCATTTATATATCTTGTTTGTGCAACTTGATAATAATGGTTAGAATTTTTCATTGTTTTGTTAAATTCATTGTATGAATTGTAGTCTGTTTTAAAACTTGATAATTCATTTTCTATTTCGCAGATTGCATTTAATAATACATTATTGTATTGGTGTAATTTTTCTGTTGCTACTGCTTTGTTATATCTAAGGTTCGACATTTTAGCTCCACCTGTATATAGGTCAAACAAAAGTCCTGCACCTAGTTGGTAAACGGTGCTATCCCAGTTGAATAATCTTCCTGATTTTAGGTTTTCAAATCCTACGGCTTCGTTTAAGTTTACTGTCGGTAAGAACATTTTTTTTGCAACTCTTACATCCATTGCCGATTTTTTTATCCCAAGTTCCGCTTGCATAACGTCAGGTCTGTTATATACATAATCAGAACTTATTTGTACATTAGGATAAAATGGCAAATTAAGTTTTGCTATTTGACTTCTTTTTAAACTAGTTTCAGCTTCTGGGGAAACGCCTCTGAGGACAGAGAATTGGTGCAATAATATCTCTTTTTGTTTGTATAATTCGTTTAGTTCGTTTTGTTTTGTTACTTTTTCATATTCTGTTAGGTAAAGGTTATCATATTGAATAATTCCACCTGTGTATAATTGTTTTTTTAGTTTTGTTGTTTCGTTTAAATTCGTTAGGATTTCTTCATTATTTTTTATTAATTCATCTGTTAAAATAATATTGAAATAAGATGCTGCAACTTCTGATGATATTGCAAGTTTTGTTATATTCAATTGTTCTTGGCTTATTTTTACACTTATTCTTGAAGATTGAACTTTGTTGAGGTTTTTACCAAAGATATCAAGCTCCCAGTTTAATAATAGTGGGAAAGATAAATTATTACTGCTTCCATATTCCCCTGAAAATTTAGATATGGTTTTGTATGGATAGATACTTGGATTAACGCTTAATTGAGGGAGTCTTTGGGCGTTTACTGTGCCTAATATTGCTTGAGATTGTTTTATTCTTGATTGTGCAATTTTAATATCAAGGTTTTTTTCTAAGGCTTCATAAATATACCCATTTAGAAGGTCATCACTATAATTTTCCCAGTATGGAGCAAGATTGAACGTTTTTTCAGCATCTTTTTTGGGGCTGTTTTTCTGTTTTGAGACTTGAATTTTGATGCGGCTATTGTTATCTACAGTTTCCTTTGCTAGCACGGCTGATTGGAGTGTTAATATTGAAACTATAAACAGTGTTAATATTTTTTTTGCCTTCATGGCTTCCTATCACTTATCTCTCTAAATTCCTATATATATTATAGATTGGGCAAAGCCAAAAGTATAATACATAATATTCATCGTTATTATAACTTTTAGTTATAGATTTTTGTTAAAACTATATTTTTTAGATATAATACGATTATGAATTTAACACAAATGAGAAATGTTGTAGTGGTGTCAGAGGAACTTAGCTTTACCAAAGCGGCTAAGCGCTTGTTTTTGTCTCAACCGTCTTTGAGTAAGAGTATAAAATTACTTGAGGATGAATTAGGGTTGGAATTATTTGAGAGAAACCCTATCAAGATTACTTATGCAGGGGAAATTTTTATAGGAAAAGCAAGGTATATCTTAAAGATGGTGGATGAATTGCATGTCCAAATTTCTGATATATCTACTCAAAATATGACCAATATTATTATAGGTGTTCCTTCTCACAGGTGTCATTATTTTATGCCTAAAATAATAAGTAAATTATATAAGGAATATCCAAATTGTTTTATAAAGATTGAGGAACACGCGAGTGATATTTTAAAACATATGTTGGAGGGGGATAAAATAGATTTTTATATAGGTACGGAGAATCCGAGTAGTCAAATTTATACCCACGAACATATATATAATGAATCTGTTTTTATTGCTTATCCTGAATCTTGGGGAATTCAGATAGACGAGGATGAGATTGATTTCAAAATTTTCAATGGGAAAAACTTTATTATGTTTCCTGATCAGTTGCAGTTGGGACATTATGAAAGGGAGTTCTTTTTAGAACAGGGGTTTGAGATGTCTTCTATTATTGAGTGCCATAATGTTGAGACAGCAAACGCGATGGTAAAAGAGGGTTTGGGCGCATCTTTTTTACCTGAATTGTATGTCAAATTTTTACCACAAGAGGATGGCGTTTGTTATAAGAAGATAAAAAATGTCCATTATAAGAGAGATTTATCCATATTTTATAAAAAGGATAAATATTTGGTAAAACCAGCAAAAAGATTTATTGAATTATTTAAGAGTATCGTTTAGTGGCTTGGAAGCTCGGAAGTTTGAAGGTTAAAACCCGTCATTACGAACGGAATTTACGGATTGTCGGCAGAGGGCTGAAGCCATCAGCATTGCTGATGCGTGCCCGTTTATTGCCGACAACCAAGTTGGCAAGTGCGACGCTCACAGAGTGAGCTAGTCACGTCCTGCAAGAACTCTGTTGAGACAATTAATTATTGTATCAATAGAGGTAGATGAGTTATCACATAGTGATACGAATCGTATATAAATTCCGGAATGAAACAAATTTAAAAAATTTGTGTAATGTAGTCCTAAGGTTTTGAGCTGCCAATATTACAAGACGGCGGAGCTTAAGTGACGCGGTAATCCCGTTGAGGAAAAGGAAAAGTTTTTATAATTTGATAGTTGAAATGGAAAAGAGAATAACTATAAAACTGACTGATAATTTTTAGTTTATTTATTTACTTGAACTAAATGCCTGACTAGCTCATTTAATATTTCATTTAATTCGGAATCTTTTAATAAGTAATCATATATTAATACTGCATCCTTTAATTCGTTAATTTTATCAATAAATTGCTTTGGTACTGCACTTTTTATTTTATCCCAAACTTTGTAAATTTCTTTCTTTTTATTGATTTGTGTGCTCAGTAAATATTCCTCATCTTCTTTTGTATTTAAATATTTTTTATATTGAGAGTATTCCCATAGCGTTAACAATATAATATCAACTCCTCCTATATCATTAACAATAGATTTTTTTATACTATAATCATCGTTAAAACAATTTAAAATATTCTGATTTATTTCGGTTGGAAGAGGAGGAATAATATTCTCCAAAATGCTCGGGTCTTCTTCTTTGAAGAATTTGTTTACAGCATTTAAATAATTGTTGCTTACGCTCAATCCGTTTTGCTTTATGTTTTTATCTGAATCATTAAATAAAAGAATAACGTATTGTATTTGATCATTTTCTATTGTACTTAGGATAGAAATTAGCATATTAAGGTTTTGTTCATCTAGATTAACATTTTTGATAATCAATGGTAATTTTGTAATAATGCCTTCTTCAAGTAATTTTTCTGGGTAAATAAAATCAAATTTGGTAGCATTGGCAATTTTAATTTTTTCAATAATAGAATTTATAATGATCTTTTGTTTATCAATATTCCATTGCTTTAATATATTTGAAGTATAAAATTTTGTCTGCCCAAATTCTATATAAAATTCATTTAATTTTAACAAATAATCAATGATTTCTGTTTCTTTTTTACATAGAACCTCAGTATCATATGAGAAATTTTGAGTTTCACTGATTATATTATTGAATAAATTTTGCATGTCTTGAAGCTGACTCTTTGCATCCTTCAAATTGCACATCGCAAGCCTAATTTTATTTTCATCATTTCTTAGCAGAACTCTATCAATTTGGTTCATATAATTACTTATTAAGTGAAAATAAATATTTTTTATTTTTTCAACGCCTTTAGGTAATGGTTGATTTTTTTCAAACACTCTTTTTTCGTGCGGATAATATTTTACTTTGCCTAAATTTGTTGAAATATAAGTCCGTAATTCCTCAAGTGTATCCCAAATTTCAGGATTAATTTTTTGTTTATTTATACGTCTTTCTAATAAATTAGTATTTTTTTGTAAAAATTGTATAGTTTTTTCTCTTATCTTCTTCCAATGTTCAATCCATTCAAATGTAGACGCAAATTCATAATTTGATAAAATAGTATCAGACCAAAGTTCTGTAAACATTATTCTAAAACCAATTACGATATTTTCTATAGGCATTTCTTTATGTGAATCATCCGGCAAATTGAAATTTAGGACATCTATTTGGGGTTTTATTGCTTGTGAACAATAAGTTTTATATATTGGAAGAGTTTTGCAAATCAAATTTATTCGATCGACACTTTCTGTGTTTGCGTTACCAATATTTTCTGGAAGTAAAATATATTCAACATAAATCTCTGATTTATTCTTATTCTCATATAATTTTATTGAATTTGTAGATCTTTTTAAATAATGAAATATCTTTTTTTTATTATTTTCTATGAATTTAATATTGTTTTCTTTATCAGCTAATGACCAACAGTACATTAAATTTGCGATATTTTTGATACCCCAGCTTTGGGCATTATTCCATATATCTTTAAATGACACATTGTTTAAAAGATTAAATACTGGATTAAGATAAAATAACCAAATAATAATATTCGTAAGAGCTGTTAAATCTTTATAAGCCAAATTCGAATTTAAATTTTCAAATACATATTTTGAATAAATATATGCATCGGTATTTTCTAACTCTATTTTTTCTATAGCTTCTGATAAATTATATAAATATTTTATATTTTTATTATCTAGGGACATTTCGTATATTGATTTTAAAGGGTTTATTTCTTTATTGATTTCTTCAAAATTTTTGAAAGGATTTGTAGATGTTATTAATAATAAAAGTCCAAAGTGTTCGTCCGCGTCATTGAATATGTTTTTATTTTGTTTGTAATATGCCATCACGCTACCACTAAAAATACCTTGAAGCGAATTGTATAAATACTCATAGCCAAATTTTGATGTTCTTGTAATTAAACTTTTATAAAAATCATCTTTATCGGTTTTTATAATTTCAGGGAAATATGAATATAGTTTTGAAACATTTTTTTTATCGATAATATCTAGTAAATTTACCATTGTATCTTTAATTGTTATAGATTCATGCAATCTTTCAACTATATGTTTTGATCTTACTGGGTGTAAACCTTCAAGATAAATATTTTCTTGAGAATATTTAATATAAAATTCACTCTCTAGGCTTTTTATTATCTCGGGGATATCTGATGTTGTGGTTTGTTTTAAATTGTTAACTAATTTATCAGATGAAAGCTTAATTCCAAGTGTATCAGCTAGACAAACTTTTCTCAAAATCTCGCATTTGATTCCAGCATTATTATCTTGTTTTTGTAAATTTTTAATTTGTTCAGTAATTCTTTCTGAAAGCATTGTTCCGTGAGTTAATAAATAAACATATTCAATGAGGAGTTTTTTATCTGCAACTTGCTCCCAGGCACTTTGCCAGTTAGTTATTGATGGATCAAGTTTACCAACCATTTTTAATTTCTGAAATATTTTTTCCGCCTGATTTTTATCTAAATAAAGATTTACTATTCTAATGCTTTTAATTGTACTTTGATCGCCTGCATACAAATACCAATCATCTTCTCTGGTTGTCAATACTAATTTGTAATTAGTGCCTATATTGTTGTATAATCTTTGTGCTAAAATATTCCAGTATTCAAGTTCCACATCTAAATTGTCTAAAATAATAAAAGGTTTTTCTCCTAATTTAATTCTAGATTTGAAATATTCGACAATAGAGTCTATTTCTCGTGTATCTTTGCACCACAAAAGTTTATAAATTTTATATTCTGATCTTAAATTGTATGCAACTTGTAATGCCAATGTAGTTTTTCCTTGGCCACTAGATGCTTTTATAACAGTTATCACATTATTTTTGATTGAATCTTCTATTTCTCTTTCAACATTTTCCCTTCTGACAGGTAGACCATTTAAAATATCATATTGATCTGCTTTTTTCCCGTTATAATATTCAAAGTTTGTTATTTGTTTTGGAAGTTCATTAAAATCAATATATTCAATCCATTTGTATGTCGGATTTACAGCCCCTTTACTTATGTCGTCTTTTATAGATTGAATAAAAATATTAAGTTCAGATAATGAAATTTCTCCTCGGTTTTTCATTTTTGAAAAGCAAAGATAATAGAGTCCATTAATAAAAATTGTTTCATTACCTGTATTAATTTCATATTTGTCAATCAATTTTCTTGTTATATCGAATTCTAAGTCAGAACGTTTATAATGTTTAAATTTTAGACAATTTATAAATTTATCAAAATTAAATCTTTCCCAAAGCCAATTTTTATTTTCTTTTTTTATATCCTTTATTATGGATTCCCAGTATTCTTTTGAATTTTTATCTAGATTTTTGTTTATTATTTTTTTTAGGTTACCTTCAGCAATTTTAAAATCATAAACCAATAAAAATTCGTGATTATTGGGTTCACAGAGGTAGGCCTCTAAATAATTTTTCAAAACTGATTTTAAGAAACTTGCATCCTGAGTATTTTTTGAAGCTTTTAATTGAATATGTTGAATAACACTATTTTCTTTAGTCTTACAACTATAATTATCAATATCTTCAGTGCCTTCAAGCCTAACTCTTTTATCATTGTCATCTAAAAAGTCAAGAAGAGTGTAACAAGAAAATAGGCATTGATAATCATAACCAATAAGGGCGACTTGTCCACCATTTCTGGATTGTTCAATTTCTCGAATATTTTTTTGAACAACCTTTTTATAACTATTCTTTTTTTTAATTTTCCAATTTTTTCGCATAAATAAATAGTTTTATATTTTTCGCTATTTCACCAGATGACTTTACCGAGATTATATGAAAAAATTGAGGCGCGTTTCCCTTAAATCAAATGCAAAAACTTTTTTCATACAATAACTCCACATAAAATAAGTTTGATTATACTACGTAATAAAAAAGAAGGAATTATATTAATAAAAAATAACCCGTGTGGTTAGTATAATATTAATATTTGCTTAACCAAATCGTGAGTCAGGATAAAACCAACTTCAAAACTATGTTGTTTTCTTTTTGAATTCTTCTTCTTTTGCAAAGAAAAAGAATTCCTCTTGATTGTGAAACGCTTTTATTCTACACTTTTCCTATAAAATTGAAGTTCACAAATTTAAGGAGAAAATTATGTCAAGAAAACCTATTATTGCAGGAAACTGGAAAATGAATTTATTACAAAATGAAGCTAGAGAATTATTCGAAGGCGTTAAATCTTTAGTATCAGGTTTGAGCGATGCTCAATTACCAGAAGTTGTTATAGCACCTACATTTACATCTTTATCAGTTGTATCTTCTGCTAAATCATCTTGGGGTAGTGATAAAATTTCAATTGCAGGTCAAAATTGTAATTGGGAATCATCAGGAGCTTATACTGGTGAAATTTCTGTTGAAATGTTAAAAGATGCTGGTTGCGACCACGTAATCATCGGACACTCTGAAAGAAGACAACATTTCTCAGAAACTGACGAAATGATTAACAAAAAAGCAAAAGCTATCATAGCTGGTGGTTTAATCCCTATCATTTGTTGTGGTGAAACACTAGAACAAAGAGAATCAGGCGTTACAGACCAACATATTGCAAGCCAAATTAGAGCAGCTTTAAAAGGTTTATCAAATGAAGATATCGCAAAATCAGTTATCGCATACGAACCAATTTGGGCTATCGGTACTGGTAAAACTTGTGATACTCCAGAAGCTAACAGAGTTATTGCAATGATTAGAAACGTTGTTAAAGAAGTTTCTTCTACAGAAGCTGGCGACGCTATCAGAATCCTTTACGGTGGTTCTGTTAAACCTGCTTCAATCGAAGAACAATTATCAGCATCTGATATCGACGGTGCTTTAATTGGTGGTGCTAGCTTGAAAGCTGACAGCTTCAATCAAATTATTACTAACTCAATGAAAGTTGCTGTATAGTAAAATTTTAATATTATAAAATTTGGGAGACTAGAGATAGCCTTCCAAATTTTTCGCTCAAATTTTTATATTATGATAAAATTTATAGTGTAAGTTTAATAATGAAGGAGATTTATTATGACTCAACAATATATTCCACAACCAAAAACAAAAACAGCATTAGTTTTATTCTTAAAAGGTGCGGCAACTCCGGTTGTTTTGTATTTTGATAATCCACAGGCTGTTTATCAAGAGTTTAAACAATTGATGAAGAGTCCATCTCCAGTATTAGTTGAAAAAGAAGCAAATGGCCCAGTAAAGAAAATTTGTTTTGTTTCAACACAACTTGCAGGTTTAGTTCTTCAGGATGAGGTTTATGCTTAAGATAAAAATAGCAGATATTGAAAATAGCGAAAATAAATATTTGCACTTAGATATAGAAGAAACTATTACAGAAATTGACGCTGATGTCACCGCTAGATTGGACTTGGTGTCTCTTGGTGATTCGATAAGTGTAAGTGGGAATATCCAAGGTTCTACAAGGTTAGTTTGTGATAGATGTTTAAGTGAATATGACTACAAATTTGACTTTGATATTGACGAAATTTATGCCAAAAATCGCGTATTTGAGGATGAACTTCAAGAGGTCGAAATCAAGGACGGTGAGTTTGTTATCGACTTAAATGGTAGTGATGAGATTGATGTTTATGACTTATTGTATCAATCTGTAATATTATCTTTACCAAATAAAAAAGTTTGTGGTATAAATTGTAAAGAGGATTTGTTTGAAAAAGATGAATCATTTGATATCCATGATGAGAGAATGGACGTTTTTAAAACGATAAAAATTGAAAATCAGTCGAAGTAATAAATAATGAAAGGTCTAGAAAATGGCAGTACCAAAGAAAAGAACAGGACATAGTGCGCAAGGAAAAAGAAGAGCAAACTGGAAGGCAACAAAGCCAGAAACAACAATTTGTTCAAACTGTGGTGAGCCGGCTTTAACACATACTGTATGTACAGCTTGCGGTTTTTATAAAGGCGAACCTGTTAGTTTAAAAGATAAAGCAGCTAAGGCAGAAGTTAAAGAAGAAAAGAAAGCTCCTAAAAAGAAAGCAGCAGCTAAAACAAAGAAATCAGAATCTAAAGTTGAAGAAACTCCAATAGTTGAAGCAGAAGTTAAAGAAGAATCAACTAAGGCAGAAGCTAAAGAAGAAGCTAAAGAAGACAAGTCTGCAGAAGAATAAGAGGATACAATGACTAGAATAGCTATTGATGCAATGGGTGGTGATCACGCTCCGCATGAAATTATAGCGGGGGCAGTTTGGGCCGCTTCTGAATATAATGTTGGTTTGCAACTTGTTGGTAAACAAGATCAAATAGAGCAAGTTCTTGATCAAATAGAGCAAGAAGGTATCTACTCTGATTGCGGTAAAGGTGGAAGAAAGAAGAGAATAAAGATTGATATCAAAAAACTTGATATCAAAATTACTCATGCTTCTGAAATCATTGAAATGGGCGAAGCTCCAGGTCAAGCTATTCGTAAGAAGAAAAAATCTTCTATCGTTTTAGCGGTAGATGCAGTTGCTAAAGGTGAATCTGATGCTATTGTTGCAGCAGGATCAACAGGTGCTGCAATGGCTTCAAGTTTATTTGGTTTAGGTAGAATCCCAGGGATTGAAAGACCAGCGATTGCGGTTACATTGCCTACAATGAAAAAACCAATAGTTGTTATTGATGCAGGTGCAAACAGTAGCTGTACTCCTCAAATGTTAAAACAATTTGCTATTATGGGTTATACATTCTCAAAGAACGTTTTGGGTGTGGATAAACCTCGTGTAGGAGTTTTAAATATTGGGGAAGAAGCAGGCAAAGGTAACGAGCTTGCTCAAAACACATATAAATTATTAGAAGAATCTCAAGAGGATTTAAACTTTATCGGAAATATTGAAGGAAGAGAAATTTTCTTAAATGTGTGCGATATTGTTGTTTGTGATGGGTTTGTTGGAAACGTTGCATTAAAAATCACCGAAGGTACATCTTCAATGTTATTCAGAATGATTAAAAATGAATTCAAGTCTGATCTTATTGGGATTATCATCGGGTTGTTAGCAAAACCTGTTATGAAAAGAATTTATGAAAAAATTAATTATGAGGAATTTGGTGGGGCTCTTTTACTTGGCGTAAAAGGTATTACCGTTATTTCTCACGGGAGAAGTAAAGCTTATGCAATCAAAAACGCGGTAAGAGTCGCAAAAGATGCGGTAGAAACTGGCGTAAACAAGAAGATTGCTGAATTTGTTGAGGGTTAAAATAAAATGACAGAAAAATTTATTCCATTGAGAATTGCCGGTGTTGGCTATTCTGTACCGGATAGTGTTATTACTAATGATGATTTAAAAAAATTGTATGATACATCAGATGAATGGATTTATACAAGAACCGGCATAAGAGAACGTAGAGTTGTATCAGGAAATGAAAATGCAGTAGACTTAGGTTTCAGAGCGGCTGAAAAAGCACTTGCGAAATCTGGTATAAATCCAGAGGAATTGGATTTGATTATTGCAGCATCATCTGCACCTCCTCAATTATATCCTGCTATTGCATGCCACATACAATCAAGATTGAATATAAATAATATTCCAGCTTTTGATATAACAGCTGCATGTTCAGGTTTGATTTATGGTTTGCAGATTGCGAGAGGTTTTATTGCATCTGGTATATACAAAAAAATACTTATTGTAGCAACGGATAATAATTCAAGACTTCTTGATTGGACAGATAGAGGATCTTCTATTCTATTCGGTGATGGAGCGGGAGCTATGGTTGTTACAGCATCAGAAGATGGTGTTGATGATATTATTTCTATTGATATAAAGGCTGATGGTTCAATAGGTAAGTTTATTACATTGTCACTTTCAGGTCAAAATTGTCCTTTGGTAGAACCATGTGAGAATGAGTCACAATATATCAAAATGAATGGTAAAGAAGTTTATAAATTTGTTGTTAGAATATTACCAGATTTTATTGTTAATATGATAGAAAAAGCTGGTTTGAAGGCAGACGACATTGATTATTTGATTCCTCACCAAGCAAATCAAAGAATCATTGAGGCTGTTCAAAACCGTTTAGGGTATTCTGATGAGAAAGTAATATCAAATATAAAATATTATGGTAATACTTCAGCTGCATCTGTTCCAATTGCTTTGGCAGAAGGTGTTGAAAAGGGTACTATTAAACTTGGTTCAAAGGCTATTCTTTGTGGCTTCGGCGCAGGCATGACTTGGGGTGGTGCAATAGTTAGACTACGTGAAGGAATTTGCTAATTGAGTTTTCTTTTGATATAGTTTTCTTTTGTAAAACTCTTAAAAGGTAGATTTTCAGATTTAAAGATAGAGGATATAGTTATATGACGAAGAAAATAGCTTTTTTATTTCCTGGTCAAGGTTCACAATCTGTTGGTATGGGAAAAGATTTATATGATAATTATGAATCTGCAAAAAATGTTTTTGATACAGCTGACAAAGTTTTAAATAAAAGCATAACAACTATTTGTTTTGAAGGTCCTGAAGAGGATTTGAAACAAACAGTTAACACACAACCATCAATAGTTACAACATCAATCGCGGCTTTAGAAGCGTTGAAATCTAGTTTGGATATTACTCCTGATTATGTTGCAGGTCATAGTTTAGGTGAATATTGTGCAATGTATACAGCTGGTGTTATGTCTTTGGATGATACATTAAAGCTTATCCAAAAGAGAGCTGATTTGATGAGTGAATCAAAGGGTGGGGCTATGGCAGCAGTTTTGAATGCTCCAGAAGGAGTAGTAGAAACCGCACTAAAAGTAGCTTCAAAAGTTGGTTATGTCGATGTGGCGAATTATAATTCGCCTGTACAAGTTGTTATAACAGGTGATAATGATGCAGTTAACAAGGCTGGTGAATTGTTGAAAGAAGCGGGCGTAAGAAAGGTTATTCCTTTAGCCGTTTCTGGTGCTTTCCATTCAAAATTTATGGAAAACGCTGGTAAAGAATTTGAAGGTTTTGTATCTGAAGTTAGTTTGTCTGATGCAAAGTTACCTGTAATTACAAACGTTGATGCTGAAATTACTATAAGTTCTGTTGATTTCAAATCAAAGATGCCAAAACAAATTTATTCATCGGTTCATTGGAATCAAACAATTGAAAAAATGATTTCAGAAGGTGTTAGTACATTTGTTGAAATTGGACCAGGTAAAGTTCTTGCTGGTTTAAACAGAAAAATTAGTGCAGACATTACGACATACAATATTTTTGATAAAGAATCATTAGAAGCTACAATTTCTGGATTGAAAACAGAATTGTGCTGTGCAAAATAATAACTGGTATTTTATATAAAGGGAAGAATTATGGCTGATAAAAAAGTTGCTATAGTAACAGGAGCTTCAAGAGGAATTGGTAAAGCGACAGCGTTAGAGCTTGCAAGAGCAGGTTACACTGTTATTATCAATTATGCTGGAAATGTTGATGCAGCAAATAAAACAGTAGAAGAAATTAAGGCTTTAGGAGTTGAATCTGAAGCTTATAAGTTTGATGTTTCAAAATCAGAGGAAGTAAACGAAAGCATCGCAAAAATATTTGAAAAATATGGAAGAATAGATGTATTAGTAAACAATGCAGGGATTACCCGTGATGATTTATTTATCAGAATGGACGAAGAAAAATGGACTGCAGTTATTAATACAAATTTGAATAGTGCATATTATGTATCAAAACCAGTCGTTAAAATAATGATGAAGCAAAGAAGCGGTTCAATTGTTAATACGACAAGTGTTGTTGGTTTGTATGGTAACCCTGGTCAAGCAAACTATTCTGCAGCAAAAGCAGGTTTAGTTGGTTTAACAAAAACTCTTGCGAAGGAATTAGGTTCAAGAAGCATTAGAGTTAATGCTGTTGCTCCTGGATTTATCCAAACTGATATGACAAAAGATTTAGATACATCGAAATTCACGGATTTTATTCCGTTGAAACGACTAGGTTCAGCTGATGACATAGCTAAAGCGATTAAATTTTTAGCTGTGGATGCTGACTATGTTACAGGACAAGTTTTACAGGTTGATGGTGGTTTGATTATATAGTATAATTAACGCTGAACTTTACCAATTGTAATACTTTTTGCAAAAAAATCTTTAAATAGTATAATTTAAATGAATAGTGATATTACACAAGAAGAAAAAGAGGAAGAAGAAACATGAGTACATTAGAAAAAGTTAAAAAAGTTGTAATCGATCAATTGAGTGTAGATGAAAATTTAGTTACACCAGAAGCTAGCTTTACAGCTGACCTAGGTGCTGACTCTCTTGATACCGTTGAATTAGTAATGGCTTTCGAAGAAGAATTCGGTTGTGAAATCCCTGATGAAGAAGCAGAAAAAATTCAAACTGTTCAAGACGCAGTAAACTACATCGATTCTCATTCTTAATAAACAGTTTAAAGAATAAAGTTTGCGAGAGGAAAATTATGTTTTTCTCTCGCAATCAGTATAAAGAGAAAAAGGTATAAAAATGTCAAAAAGAAGAGTTGTAATAACAGGCATGGGCGCTGTAACGCCGTTTGGTGTGGGAGTCAACAAATTTTGGGATAGCATAGTTGCCGGTCAAAATGGGATTTCCATAACAGAAGGGTTGGACGAAGGTCATACTGTTAAAATTTCAGGTCAGGTTAAAGATTTTGACCCTGAAAAATATATCAACCCGAAAGATGCAAAACGTATGGACAGATATGCTCAATTTGGTTTGGTTGCTGCTGATGAAGCTATTGAAGATGCCAAATTAGTTGGTGTAGATATTGACCCATACAAAATTGGTGTAATTGTAAGTTCTGCTGCAGGTGGTTTTAGAACATTAGAAAAAAGTCATAAATCTATGTTAGATAGAGGGAAATGTTCTCCATTTACCATTCCTATGATGATTGCCGATATGGCATCAGGCAAAATTTCAATGAAATATGGTTTTAAAGGTGTTAACAAAGCTGTTTTATCAGCTTGTGCAACAGGTACTCACTCAATTGGAGATGCGTTCAGAGCTATCCAATATGGTGATGCTGATATTATGGTTGCAGGTGGTTGCGAAGCAACTATTTGTGATATAGGTATTGGTGCTTTTACTGCTGCTAAAACATTATCAAAGAGAAATGATGATCCTGCGCATGCAAGTAGACCTTATGATATTGATAGAGATGGTTTTGTTATGTCAGAAGGTGCTGGGGTTCTTGTTTTAGAAGATTATGAAACAGCAAAAAAACGAGGCGCTCACATTTATGCTGAGATTGTAGGCTATGGTCAATCAGCTGATGCTTATGATATGGTTGCTCCTGATCCTGAAGGTAAGGGTGCATCTAAGGCTATGGAATTTGCTCTTGCTGATGCAGGATTAAAACCAACAGATGTTCAATATATAAATACACATGGAACAAGTACTGGATTAGGTGATATTGCTGAATCTATCGCTGTTGAACAATTATTTGGTGATAAAGAACATAATAAAAACTTGTTTGTAAGTTCTACAAAGAGTATGCATGGACATATGCTGGGTGCAACTGGTGCTGTTGAAAGTATTGCTTGTATCGAAACAATTAATAATAAAATTGTTCCGCCAACAACAAACTTGGAACATCAAGACGAGCATGTTGCTAATCTTAATTATGTTCCTAATAAAGCTCAAAAAGCTGAGATTAAAGTTGCATTATCAAACTCATTTGGTTTTGGTGGCCACAATGCTACTTTGATTTTCAAAGAAATAATTGATTAATTTAAACTGATTGCAATAAACAAAAAAGTCTGATGAATTTCATCAGACTTTTTTTAATGAGGATATGGAAAAATTCCTAATTTTTCCGCACGCTCAATGTTATTTTTCGTTTATTAATGTTTTTTGAACATTGATACAGCTTTTGCTAAAAATTTAGGCATCGCAGGAGCATTTTGTTGTTTTGAAGTTGGTGCTGCTACTTGTGCATGTTGTTGTTTAGCGTTGTTGCTAGGGTTGCCTTTTGAACTTATTGATACTTTAGGCATTACTCTTTGTACTTTCATTAGTATATTTCCTCTATAATGTGAACATTATCTACTTTATTATGATTATAATGCATTGTCAAATCATATATAGTTGTTTGTATAACTCGCTGTAGCTCTCAACTATAGTACAATTTAGACCTATTTTATTCGCGGTAATATTGAGTACTGTATTATTTTCTTTGATTGCATATACCGGTATATTTCTTTTTATACTTTCAAATACTGGGATAGAGCCTAGTGAATTGTATGGCATAATAAGAAAATCCAAATCTTTGATGGAAAGTTCTTCTCTTGAAGTAATCTTAGGTGCTTGAGAGAGCCCTAGAAGGATACAAGGAAGGTAAGTTGGAGTTATGTATTCTGCGGAACATCTAGGGTCTACAACTTCTCTTGAGATGTTGATATTTTCAAACGCAGGAGAATGCGCGCAAGGAATTTTTAATTCTTTTGAAATATAGTGAGAAATTATTGCTTCTACTCCACCTACAGGGTCTACGCCTACACCTTGAGCATAATCATCAAAGTTGTCTTCTTCAAACTTACAAACGATTGCGATAGCTTCTGCACCTTTTTCAATTAGTCTTTTTGCAGAAACTAATAGGGTTTTAATATTATTTACACCGCCTGTTGAAATATTTGATTTATCAACTTTGAACTCAACACCTACGTTTTCGTCTGTTATATCCCAGCCTATAATGTCACATCCATATATTGTTTTAGTAGCATTTATTGTATTAATGTGAACATTAATTATTCCTTGAGATATTCCTTTGTCAAAAATTACCCCTATTTTATTATTTCTTGATTCGCGTAAGTTTAATTTACCTTTGAAAAATTCATCAATAGAATATCCTTCAACATATAGCATATTATCTGTTATTCCAGAAAAACAACCTGCATTAACAACATTTGGATTTACAATTAACTTGCTCTTTGCAGCAAATTGTCTTGCCCAATAACTTGCATCTCCCGCAAATCCGCCAATTGATGCTCCAATTCCTGTTGGTACTATAAATGCTCCTAAATTCATCTCTCTATTTTAGGTGAAACAAATCCCTTATTCAACTTGAGCGTGCGGAAAAATTAGAAATTTTTCTCGCAGCTCCGAAGTTCAGTAAAAATCAAGTTAGCCTTTTACCTAGGCTATTCTTGCTTTTTACATCCTATCCGTCGGATTCGAAAAACTCTCAAAATTGTAGATTTTGGAGCTTTTCTGTATCCTCCTAAGCAATAACTGGGTAATTTTAAAATTTTTAATTTTGATATATTCTCGGTATCCTAGGGGAAACAATATTAATTGTGAAAATTACACTAAATATAACGAAAACTTAATAACAGTTAACAAAAATTTACAAAGGGTATTAGCCACTTATGTAGGGGTAAATGAAAGATTATCTCTCATAGTTGAAGATTTTTGCTAAATTCGTCTGAAATTTCAATAGAATTATGTCAATTATTTAAAAAACAATCATAAATGGTCTTAATATTTACTTTACATTTAAGAAAATGGGCGCAATTTTTTGTGGCACTAGCTTTTAATTATATAGTAAGGTTGTTATAATTCATATTATGACTTTGAAAGATGTGTAGATAGTGTATGATTCAAACAAATATAAAACAACAACAATTTAATTCTAATATACAAAATTTATCTCAGCAGAATACGGGTGCAAATTCTACACCTAATTTCCGTGGGAAAGATTGGGTACTAAAAGGCATTCAGCAATGTGAAAAAAAACCTATGGTTAACATTGCTGTAATTGATTTGATTACTGCTATATTGCCTCGTTCAATATGGGAATCATTAACTAATATATTTGCGGGTTTCGAAGCATTAAGAAGAGAATCATCGGGTTTAATTGTAAATTGTCTTATTCCTGGATTTATTACTTTAGGTGCCGCTCATTTATTTAATAAAGGTATTATGGGTAAAGGTAAAGCTAATATGTCTAACTGTTGGGCTAGTTCTGATAGTATTCATAAAGTAACTAATCATTATAAAGATGCTCATAATACAGATGCATTCAAAGAAGGAATGGGAATATACAATAATGAAACCCATGCAAGAGTTTATGCAACTCACTATAACATGGTAGAAGAAGCCTCTGGTTTTGATGGTTTTGACAAGAAAAATTTCAAGGATATTTTAACTAAAGAAGATAAAGTTAAGGTTTCCAAGGATTTGACTGAGTCATTATTTAAAAAAGATGCAGCTGGAAAATTAACAGAAAATCTTGTTGAAAAAACTCCAAAGAAAACATTAAAAGATGTATTTGGATTTATAACAGGTAAGACTCATATTGCTCAAGATCTTACGTTCTCTGGTGGTAAAGCTGACAAACGTCCTTTAAGTTCTAATTTAGACAAAGCTCTTAATGATACTCACCACTTATTAAAGGGTATGATTAAAGAAAATATTAAACCTGAAGAAGTTGGCAATTTTGCTAAGCGTGCAGGAAAATTGTTAAAGACAAAGAGTATTCTTGGAATGCTTATAATCTTGCCTTTGGCTGCTTCAATGCAGCATATTAACCGTAAGATTACAGAAAAAACTTCTGGTGTAAAAGGTGCCCCTATTCATGATGATTATGGTAAAAAGAGCAACCAATTAAATAAAACCCCTGAACAAATCAAGAAAGAAAAACAACAATTAATTGCACATAAAATCTGGGCAGTAGGTTCAATGGTAGGTGTTGGTTTATTATCAATGATGAAATTGCCAACAATGAAAACGTTGAAAGATATTGTTCAATTTAAAGGTCAGTTCCCAACAATGGATCAAGCAAGAGCAATTTCTGTTGTTACTTTTGGTTCAAGAATGGCAGTTGCAGATGATAAAGAGGAATTGGCAGAAGCTCATACAAGAGATCTTGTTACCTTCTCAAGTATGTATTTCCTAGGAGATTATGCTGCTAAAGGTGCTGCATCTTATTATGAAAAGAAACATGGAATTTCTTTATTAAATAAAACATATGACCCTGCAAAAAATAAAAACTTATTAGTTAAGGCTAAGAATTGGGTATTAAATACTCATTTGAAATCATCTGATGAATTAAAAGGCGTTGGCGAAGCATTTGAAAAGGCTCGTAGTTTAAGAGCTAAATGCCAAGTTGCTAATATTGGTTTATCTCTTGCGATATTGGGTGTTATCGTTCCAGTATTTACTCGTTTAAGAACAAGAAAGAGTGATGCTGCAAAACGAGCTCAATCACAAGGATCTCCTACAATGAATGTTCAATCGGGAACTCAAAAAACTAAAACTACCGTATCTTCATTTAAATCAAAGGCATCCAATCCTACATTCACAAGATTTAAAGCTATTACTGATATCAATAAGGAAAATAAATAATTAAATGAATATTTCCAGTAACAAACCACAATTGAATAATTCTTACCAAGTAAGAACGGCTCAATCTTTGAATAATTCTAAAGATATTAAATTCAAAGGTTGGGGAAATTCTGCATTAAAATTCTTAGCTGATGAACCTGTTTGGGGTGCAACAATTATTGATATTGCTGCTATGGTTTTACCAAGAACTTGGACTGATATGAAAAAACGTGGCTATAGTGCTGGTTTTGAAACAGGATTTAGAGAATCAGAATCTTCTGCTAATGATGCTGCTGTAGGTCTTTATGGTGTTGCCGCTGGAGCGCTTATTGCTAAAGGTTTAAACAAGCAGTATGGAGTTAGTGCACACAAGATATTTGCTTCTACTGACGCTACAGACGTTCTTTCTACAAAATGGGTTAAACATAAAGGAAATGTTGATGAATATGTAAAAGATATTGCAGATAATATTGAGGGATATAACCCAACTTCTCCAAAAGCTAATGACAAAGGTTTCGTTAGAATCCCAGAAGAACATAAACAAGCTATTATTGATGATTTGAAATATATTGCAGAAGGTCCTATTAAAGGCATGGATCAAAGATGGAAAGAAGTTCATAAGAGACTTAATGCTAAAATTGTTGACGCTACAGGTGCTGAAAGAGAAATCAGGCTTGTGCATAAACATGGTGCTTTTAATAGAGCTACAGTTTCAACATCAAAAACATTACTTGATAATTACTTTAATTTAACAAAAGCATTTAAATCTGATAAGGTTCAGGGTAAACTTGGCGGGTTTATTTCGAAATTCAAGAAATTTGGTAATGCTAGAACAGGTATTGGTATTGCAATTGCTGCAGTATTTGCAGTTGGGGCACAACCATTAAACGTTTATTTATCTAAAAAGAGAACAGGTACAGATGGTTTTGTAGGTGTTGAAGGTCGAAAAAAAGACAATTCTTTTGGGTTCCAACTTACAAAAGTAGCTAGTGCTATAGGAATGTGCGGAATTGCCCTTGCTTCAATGGGTGCTTTATCAAAACATGTTAAAAAGATTCCTAAACTATTTATGGAAAAGAATCAATATAAAGGAACGAATCCTACTATCAATCAATTCAAAACGGTATTCGGTTTAGCTATTGCATCAAGATTGTTGACTTCTAGAGATAAAGATGAACATAGAGAAGTTATAACAAAAGATGTTCTTGGATACTTCAACTGGTTAATGATTGGGAATGTTGTTAATCAACTTATTCTTAAGAAATTACAACCAAAATGTGCGCCTTCATTATTAAAAATGCCAGTTAGAGCTGAAAATACAAGTAAATTTTATAGTAAGTTACCTAGATGGGGTCAAAAAACTTTAGATTTAGTAAGTTCTTCAATTGCTACTCATACAGAAATCCTTGTTGAAGGGCTTAAAAAAGAACGTCCTGACATCAAGTCTTTGATTAAACCTGATGGAAAGGCTATGAAGTTTAGTGAAATGTTAAAAGAATTACCTAAAGGTAGTGAAACAAGAAAAGCGTTGAGATTTTTGAATATCGCTCAAATTGCTGGATATGTTTATTCTGGCGTAGTTCTTGGGATTGGTATTCCAAACTTAAATATTGCAATTACAAACCATTTAGATAAAAAGCATAAAGCTGCTAAAGTAAAAATGGCTGAACAATCTATTCAACACAAAAATAATTATACAGATAAACTTGTTTTTAGAAGTAGTAATGTGTTCAACAAATTTAAAGAGCAAGCAAAAACTCAGGGGTAAGACCAAGGGGGTAAGGCCAGTGGTGAGAGGGAAATGGTTAAAGCTATAGATTGATTTTAACCTTTTTAGCAAGATTTTCTTTTAGGAGATTGTGGATAGTTTGAATTGAGGATATGCCATCGATGAGTTTAACTCTAGATGGCTCTTCTTTTGCAATTTTGATGTATCCATTTCTTACTCTTTCAAAGAATTCTATTCCTGCAGATTCCATTCTATCTTTTGTTTTTCCGACTCTTTCTAAAGACTTTTCAACAGTAATATCAAAGATAAATGTCAAATCAGGTTTTATCCCGCTTGTTGCAATGTTGTTTAAATATTTTGTTTGTTCGATATCAATTCCTCTGCCATAACCTTGATACGCAACGGTAGAATCGGTATGTCTATCGCATAATACAATTGTTCCATTATCAATTGCTGGTTTGATTATTGTATCTATGTGTTGGGCTCTATCAGCCAAGAATAAAAAGGATTCACATTTTGAAGATACTGGGTCATCATAGTTTAAAAGAATTTCTCTAAGTTTTTCTCCAAGACCTTTGGCCCCGGGTTCTCGTGTTACAAGGACCTTGTATCCTTGAGATTCTAGGTATTCTTTTAATAATTTTATTTGGGTTGTTTTTCCACAACCATCAATACCTTCAAATGTTATAAATAAACCTTTTTCCATTCTTTTAATTCCTATTTATGATTATTTCTTTGTTAATTTTTCCCAATCGGTTGCCAAAACGTTTAAGATGTTTTGGGTTTTGTCTTTGTTTAATAATACAGATTGAACTGCTATATTAATAAGAGTATTTATATCTTTTTGGTTATTTTGCAGCACAAGTATCGGACGAATATATGTAAGTTGTCTTGCACTAATCGAGCGAGCTTTTGCCATTAAGTTATCTGATGAATTATAAAATTTGCTAGATAGTGCGTATCTATTTGTAGATATAACATTTGTTTTTTTAGCCAGTTCTAATTGATTTTTTCCATTTGTTAAATATAGTCCAAAATCTAGTGCCTCATCTTTATTTTTTGATTTTACAGGTATTACAAAATTCATTAATGAAAAATCATTTTGACCTAACGTTCCTTTTACCTGAGGAGCCACGTCAGTTACTTTATATATATTTGGAGCATTATCTCTAATCATATCAAGGAAGTTTGCTCCTCCTTGGAAAAATATTGTATTTCCTGACATATATTGTTCAAGAGCTTCTCTGTGTGTTTGAGTAATACTTTCTTTTGGAATTAAACCTGCTTGATACAGGTTTTTGAATGAATCAAATATTTCCACACTTGTTTTATTGTTTATTTTAGAATATGAATTTACACCATATTTGTTTAGAATTTTAAGCATAGTGTCATTTTCTGTAATTGTTGGAAGGTAAGCAAATTTTCCTGTTTTTACTTTTACTTTTTTTGAGGCATTGGCTAAATCATTATATGTTTTAGGTACTTTATTTAGTTCGGCCTTTTTATATAAATCTTTGTTGTAGATAGTTATAGCTGAAGATGCATACCAAGGAATTGCAAATATATTTCCATTGTATTCTAATGCTTCCAATACATCTTGATTGTATGCGGATAATTTTGATTTTGGAATATATTGTAGAGTTCCTTTTTGCGCTAGGATTGATGAAAAATCTGGGTTTAGATTTATTAAATCTGGGGGATTGTCACTTAAAATAGCCGCTAGTGTTCTTTTTTCTCCTTCTGAGAATGGTACATCAATCCATTTGATTTCAATATTAGGGTGAGAGGTTTCGTAGGTGGAGATTATATTATTCATATAATCTGTGTAATCTCCCATTTGAAGTGTCCATACAGTTATTTCTTTTTTATTGGTTTCTGGAGCTTTTTTAAAAACCGTAAAATAAGACACTATTAATGCAATGATTATACTTAAAACCCATATCCATTTATTTTTCATTAATGCCTCTCGAATTTATGTAATATTGTTAAAAATAACTATTTATAAAGTAACACCTATGCTAAAATTATACTATGAATAATTTATTTACAGAACTTGAAAACATAAATAAACAAATTCCGCTTGCAGAGCTTTTAAGACCAAAAACTCTTGAGGATTTTTTAGGTCAATCAAACGTTATTGCTCCAAAATCTCCTTTACTAAATTTGATAAAATCTCAAAGGTTATTTTCTCTTATTTTGTGGGGAACTCCAGGATGTGGAAAAACGACTCTTGCAAGATTAATTGCGAATCAAGTTAATGCAAATTTCATTGAATTATCTGCAGTATCTTCTGGTATCAAAGATATAAAGGAAGCCGTTTTAGGGGCAAATGAGTCTTTAAGAGCAGGACGAAAAACAATATTATTCATAGATGAAATTCATCGTTATACAAAGACTCAACAGGATGCACTTTTGCCATATCTTGAAGATGGGACGTTATTTTTAATCGGCTCAACAACTGAAAATCCGTCTTTTCAAGTTGTACCAGCTTTGTTATCAAGAGTTCAAATTATTAGATTAAATTCTATTGATGATGATAGTATGGCAAAAATTATTGATAATGGGTTTAATTATTTAGAAAAAAATTATCAGACACTTGAATATGATGAAGAGGTTACAAAATTTATTATTAATAATGCCAGAGGGGATGCCAGAACTGCACTTAATATGGTTGAGAATTCATATTTTGCAAGCAATTTTTCCAATAATACAAGAACATTAACAGTAGAAATTTTAGAAAGTATTACTCAAAAGAGAAATACAAGGTATTCAAGTCAAGAACATTATGACTGTGCTTCGGCTTTTCAAAAGAGTTTAAGAGGTTCGGATGCTAATGCTGCTATTTATTATTTGGCAAAAATGATTGAAGCTGGTGAAGATCCAAGATTTATTGCAAGACGTTTGATTGTTTGTGCAGCTGAAGATGTTGGAATGGCTGACCCGAATGCTTTAAATATTGCGGTAAATGCTCATAGAGCTGTTGAACTTTTGGGGCTTCCTGAGGGTAGAATTCCTTTGGCTGAGGCGGTTATATATGTAGCAAAAGCTCCTAAATCAAATAGTGCGATTATGGCGATTGATATGGCTTTAAGCGATATCCAGTCTGGCAAAGATTTTCCTCCCCCAATGAATTTGAGAGACGCTCATTATAAAGATGCAAAAAAATATGGGTTTGGTGAGGGTTATGTTTATACGCACTCTAACCCTGATATTGAACAACAGTTTATGCCAAATGAATTAGTGAATAGAAAATATATTGATTAAATATTTTAATTTAATCTTAATACACATCTACTCCTGTTTGTGCTACGATTGAGCCATCGAGATTACTGATGAGGATTTTGTATTATGAAAATGTCAAAACTTTTTGTTCAAACTCTTAGAGAATTTCCTTCTGATGCAGAAGTTGTTTCTCACAAGTTTTTGGTTAAGGCTGGATTTATAAGAAAACTAACTAGTGGGGTTTATAACTATTTACCCCTTATGTGGAGAGTATTGAGAAAAGTTGAAGGCATTGTAAGAGAAGAAATGGATAATGCTGGGGCTCAAGAACTTTTGATGCCTTTTGTCCAGCCAAAAGAATTATGGGAAGAATCAGGACGTTGGGAAGTTTATGGTCGTGAATTAATGAGACTAAAAGACAGGCATGATAGAGATATGTGTCTTGGACCAACTCACGAAGAAATTATTACTGCTGTTGCACGTGATGGTTTGAAATCTTATAAACAATTACCTGTTAATTTGTACCAAATCCAATCAAAATTTAGAGATGAAGTTCGTCCTCGTTTTGGGCTTTTAAGAGGTAGAGAATTTATTATGAAAGATGCTTATTCTTTTGCTACTACCCAAGAAGAACTTGAAATAGAATACGAAAATATGGCTAAAGCATACAAGAGAATCTTTGATAGATGTGGACTTCCAACAAAAATGGTTCAATCTGATTCAGGTGCAATTGGTGGGAGTGTTAGCCACGAATTTATGGTAATTACTGATACAGATGCCGGTGAAAATGATGTATTCTATTGTGAATGTGATTATTCTGCAAACTCAAATCACGCAATCTCAAAATTGCCAGATGCTAAAACAGATGGAAAAGAATTTGGGCTAACAGAATATAAAGTTGTTGATACTCCTAATATAAAAACAATTGATGAAGTTTGTGCATTCTTGAATGTTCCTGCAACTGTTGTTTGTAAATCGCTTGTTTATATAGCAGATAAAGACCCTGTTATAGCTTTAATCCGTGGCGATAAGCAAGTTGAAGAAACTAAGTTGATGAATGCTTTGGGTGCAATTGATATTAGAATTGCAACTCCTGAAGAAATAGAAGAATTGATGAGCGCAAATGGATTCTCTGCGAAAGCTGGATTTATTGGTCCTATGGGAATGAAGGGGGTAAATGCAGGGGTTAAGATTATTGCTGATGATACCGTTAAAGAACTTAAGAACTTTGTTATTGGTGCTAATGAATCTGATAAGCACAAAGTTGGTGTAAATTTTGGCTCTGAAATAGTTGAAGAAATTGAATTTACAGATATAAGACTTGCTGAAGCTGGCGAACTTTGTCCTCAATGTGGCAAACCACTAAAAGTTACAAGAGGTATTGAGGTTGGTAATATTTTCCAACTTGGAACAAAATATTCTAAACCAATGAACGCTGTTTATACAGGTATTGATGGAAAAACAAAACCATATATTATGGGTTGTTATGGTATAGGGATTTCAAGAACAGCTGCGGCTGCTGTTGAAGCTCACTATGATGATTGGGGTATAAAATGGCCTATTGCTATTGCTCCATATCACGCAGTTGTGGTTCCTGTAAGTACAAAAGATGAACGTCAAATGAGCGTTGCTAATGATATTTATGAAAAATTGAAAAAAGCTGGAATTGAAGTTGTTCTTGATGACAGAGATGAAAGACCTGGTGTTAAATTTAAGGATGCTGATTTAATTGGTTTCCCATTCAGAATTACGGTTGGCCGTTCAATTGAAAATGGAAATGTTGAATTTGTTGTTAGAGAAACAACTTCAAAAGAAGAAATGACTCCTGATAAAGCGGTTGAATATGTAATCAGTCACGTGAATGCAGCTTTAAATGGTGAAAAATTAGATTCTGTCGTACCAGCGTAGTTGACTTTTATCAATTGGTTTAGTCACAAACGTTACAAAATGCGGGTTGTCATTGCGCCATTCGGAAAGTTTTTTTATGGCTTTTCCCTCTTGGGGGTTGGTATTTTCTAGAGTTCTAAATCCTTGTTTTTTATAAAATGATAAAGATTCATTGTATGACGCGAGAAAACAATCAGAGTATCTGTTCCCCATGCTTTCGATTGTTTTATTTAAAAGATTTTCCCCAACTTTGTTTCCTCTGTATTGGGGATCAATTGCGATTGAATCAACATACAACGTTTTATTGTCTTCAATTACGGGTTTGGCATCAAGTGGTTTTGCTATTATCCCTGCAACAATTTTTCTCCACCGATTTCTACCAACTAAAATAGTTGCATCAGGATTATCTGATAGTTTCATATAATTTTGGGCATCTTCTTTATTAAAGCTCTTTTTGTCAAAAGTTGGGCTATTATAGTCTTTCCAGGCTGGGTCTGATGTCGTGTTTGCAAAGTTGTCATTGAAAAATCCCATCAGTTTTTCCCAAAACTTATTTTTAGTCCTTTTTGTATAATCATATTCTCTAAAGTGTAATGTACCTTTTGTTGTTTTAATCACAAAAGGTTTCACCGGATTGTTTAGTGATCCGAAATATATATTTTGCTTTTGGCTAACAGGGTTCATTCATACTCCATACTTGATTATTTAAACTGTTCTAAAGATAATTTTTTGCTATGGAAACTTTATATTTGAGTTATTATTCTGTAGTTTGTAAAAAAACTTTACAAAACAAAAAAAGAAAAGGCAATTTTTCTAAACAAATATACTTTATATATACATAGGATATAAATAATTAGGAATACAGGAGAATATAAAATGGGTTTACATATTGGAACTGCAGTTAGCAAATTAATCGCTGGTTTAGGATTATCAAAAAAAGATAAAACTCAAGGAACAGAAAAAGCAGGTCAAGTATTTGCAAATACTATATCAGAACCGATTGGTGATACATTTAATAAATCAACAGAAAATACAGTTTCAGTTGAAGATTTGATGGCATTAGTAGATGATCCTGATATTGATATGGGAAAATTAGCTGAGTATTCAAAACAACCTGTTGCAACATTGGGTGAAGTATCAAATGTATCTGATACGAATGTAACTGAAGATGTAAAATCAATGGTTGCATATACTCAAAATCCTGGAGTAGGTTTCTATACAAATAAAGCATATTCAGATGGTTCTGCAAACAGAATAGGCGCAGGTACAGAAGCAACAGCTTCCCTATTGGATAGCGGAATCAATCCTGAAGCATTCTACAACGCATTGCAGGGGTAGGGGTAAATGGCAAAGGAGTAAATAGAAAGGGGCAAATATAGGGGTAAATATAGGGGTAAAAATAGAATTAGGAAATAATTAAATTAAAGTTTCTCATATCCACAAACAACTAGTACAGAATTAAAAATAATTAATTTTGTACACAAAGAAGAATCATAGACATATATGAAAAATTCATATGATGTCTACCCGGTGGGAATAATGGGAATAGATAGTAAGATAAGTTTTAGCGATAACACATAAGTTATCGCTTTTTATTTGCGTAAGCCGGAGTACTCTGCCGAAGAAAAGTTGACTAAATGTCAAATTTTCTGAGAGGTAGGAAGGTGTTGGCTTGCGAGAGCAAGACAAGCAGGACGCGTAACTTAATGATGGCGACATCGGAGGGCTTGTGCAAAGCACAAACGTCAACAGGAGCAAAACTTTTAAAAAAGACAAATAATTCTTTGATTTAGTATTTTTACGTCTTTGCGAGGACATATATGTCCGAAGCAATCCAGGTGCTATGCACATAAACAAGTTATGTTTAAGTTCCAGTTATTTTTTAAGACAAGAATAATAAATTTATTTTAAATTTATATGCCAAAAATAACTAACAGTTCAGTTGACAAAAATTATCTGTCGGATTGGTAAATCCGACCTACTGAACTATATTTATCCCTTTGCCCCTTATCCTTCTATCATTGCAATTATTTCATCAATGTATTCAAGGATTTTTTCTTTAAAAGATTTAGCAAATTCAGCATTGCCAATATTTCTTGTAAGTTCAATAATGTCAAACTGAGAATATTCATATAAGAACGTAGATTTACCCATAATTTGGTGTAAAACGTTTTGTATTGGTGGGTTGGTGCTAAGAATAGTTTTTATTTCTAGGAGTTCTTGTTTCTCTATGTTTAAACATTCTATGAATTTTTTGTTATCTATTTTAGGTATTGAAGTTAAATCTGTATAATCAGTCTCGTTTACCCCTTTTACCCCTTTTACCTTATTTATCCCTATGTCATTGAAAGAAGTATATTTCATCCCTTTTATATAGGCTCCAAAATCAGTTATATTGTATATATTATTCAGTTTTAGCTTTTCAAGAACTTCTTCAAAATTTTTGATGAACACAGAGTAATCATCCCTTGTATATACCATTTCGCCTGTAACAGATTTTACTTTTACAATATTATGATTAATTGTTGAAATATTTGCTTTTCCATCTTGGATATTAACAGTTCTATCGTCGCAGTACATTTTATTTGCTTTGAAAGCTAAATCAAAACCGCAGAAATAGATTTTTTCAAATCCCATATGTAATGCGCTGTAAAAAGCAATAATTGTTGTGGTTGCTGCGGTTTCATATATTGTTAAATTTAAGCTATCATTGTATTTTTTTATAAATGATTCTTGATCTGTTGTATAAAGAAATAAATTTTTACAAGGTAAATTAATAACGAAATTTTCTGTTTTGTATCCTGCAATAATATTTGTTTGTTCTATGAATTCTCTTGACACGTCGAAAGTTCTTCCGATAAGGTCCGCATCCACAAATACAGCGTAATCAGGGATAATCCCATTTGCTTCAAGTGTTTTAAGTGTTTTATTTACGGCGATTATTACAAAATCATCTCTATTTTTTTTAATTTTTTCGATATTATCTTTTAGGGATGGTCCAGCGCCCAAAATTAGTGCTGATTTATTTTTGTATTTGTTTTCTAATCCACTTACATCATAAAAATCTCGTTCGGACTTAGTCAGATTTATAATGTTTTTTACCCATTTTTTTGAAAGTTGTTTTATGGTGTTTATATCTACAATTTTTAATTTTAATTTTTTATACAAATCATCTGAGAAATACATAAGTTCACGGGAATAAATAAGAGCTGATGTATCCGAAACGACGAACTCAATTTTATCATCATTCAGGTAATCTTTGATGATAAAGGAGACACAATCTTCCACGCTATTTGAGATAAAAACTCTTTTCTCTTGCAAATATTTTGACAAATCAATAACTTCAAATATAAATCTAAGATAGAAAATATCTGGTTCAAAGACTACAATTTTAGCTTTTGTATTATAGAATAATTCGTCCAAAATGTAGCCTACGCCTATTCCCATTACAAAAATTACGTCATTCGTTCCAAGCGTTTTTATTTTGTCTGTAATAAGTGATTTTGCGTATTTAGTTGGGTCTTCAATGTTGTCCATCGCAAGATCACTTTTTAAAAATACAGTATCTCCATTTGGGGTTTTGGCGTAAGATATGCCACTTAAAGCTTTTTCCAATGGAATTGATTCTAAATCTATTTTGAGTTTGGTATTTGTTGTAAGATATTTCAAGTTGTTTTCAAGCATGATTACTATTATACTAATTTTTTTAAAAATTTGAAAGATATTGTTTTAAAAATACACAGTTTGATATAGAATTGATATAAATAAGTTGGGTTAAAGAGTAGAAAATCAGAAGGGTTACAAAATGTTTGAAATTAAAACGCAAATGTATTTTTCAGCGGCACATCATTTATTAAATTATGATGGAGAGTGTGAGAATCAACATGGTCATAATTGGCTCGTTGAAGCTTATGTTAAGGGTACAGGGCTAGATAAAAGTAATATTCTGATTGATTATAAGGTTTTGAAGAAGAAATTAAAACAAGTCTTAGACTTATTAGATCATAGAGATATTAATGAGTTGGAAGAGTTTAAAGGTATAAGTCCAAGTAGTGAGAAGTTATCGCAGTTTATTTATAAAGAGTTGAAGAAAGAAATTCCTCAATTGAGTAAGATATCTGTTTGGGAAACATCTACATCTTGTGCAAGTTATTATGAGGATTAATTTATGGAATTATTACAAGTTATTTTAATGGGAATAGTTCAGGGTTTGACTGAATTTTTACCCGTTTCAAGTTCTGCACATTTAGTGTTTACTTCAAATTTTTATAAAGTTTTCAAGCATTTACCGATTACACAACAATCCAACCAAGAAGTATTTTTGGATATAATGCTTCATTTGGGGACTTTGGTAGCGGTTCTTATTTTCTTTAGAAAAGAGATTAAAGAAATCATTGTGGATTTATATGAGGGTATTAAAGCTAAGGATTATTCAAAGCCAAACACAAAATTGGGTCTGTATATTCTATTTGGTACGGTTATAACGGTATTGATAGCATTTCCGTTGAGTAAAGTTGCAGAAAACTTAGTTTATTCTCCAATTGTCGTTGGTGGTTTATTGGCGATTACGGGGGTAGTATTGTTTGCCGCAGAAAATTATTCTGGTAAATTAGAAACTAAATCATCTAAAGTTGACTTTAAAACATCATTAATCATTGCATTAGCACAGGGTATAGCAGCTTTGCCGGGGTTTTCTCGTTCAGGTTGGACAATGGCTGCGGGCTTGTTTCGAAAAGTCGATAGAGTGACTTGTGCCAAGTATTCATTCCTTTTAAGTATTCCAATTATTTTGGGTGCTTCAATGGTTTATCCATTGGTAAAGATTGATATGGCTGAACTTATGACATATAACTGGACTTATATAATGATAGGTACGGTTATTTCTGCGATTGTTGGATATATTTGTATTAAATACTTTATCAAATTTGTTAGTAAGTATTCATTGAAAGTATTTGCATATTACTGTTTTGTTGTTGGTATCCTAACCGCAATTTTCTTCACTATTTATAAATAATAGTAGAGGTATGGGGTAAAAACTTAACCTCTTTTAGGAGGAGGTCGTAGCTGTTTGAGCATAGCGAATTATAGATACGGGTGGTGGTTAGTTCAGTAGGTCTGATTTACCAATCCGACAATAATTTTTGTCAGTTGAACTGTTAGTTATTTTTGGCATATAAATTTAAAATAAATCTATTATTCTTGTCTTAAAAAATAACTGTAACTTAAACGTAACTTGTTTATGTGCATAGCACCTGGATTGCTTCACAGACGTTCGCAAAGACTAATTCCGTCATTACAAGAACCTCAAGCTCAATCAAGCGAAGTGATAATACAGTTGATTTGCTGATAATTTTAAATATTTTCTTTTTTATATTTTTTATAAGAAACATATTTTATATTGTCCCACTTTTGTTCCTTTAAATATCTTTTTATATCCCAAACACCAACATTTCCTGGGTATGTTTTGCAATCAATCAAAGTATCTTTACCATTATTCAAAGCTTTAAACTTGCAAGTAAAACCATATTCTTGGCTTATCATTGGTTGGCTTTGTAATAGGTACTGCATATTATAAGTCATGATATGAATATTATAAATATTATTCACATCATCCTTTATTTTGTATGAATATCCAGTGGTTTTAATAAAGTTATCAAAACTTAACTTTGTTTGGTCAACCGTTCTACCAGTAAATACTACTTGTTTTGTGCACGAGCTTGTCGTAATCATCATTGTGAAAATAGTCAATAATACTAAAATCTTTTTCATAAATATCCCCTTTATTATAAAAATTATCACTTTAGAGTTACTCTGTCAATGATATTGTTTAGTTTTCTTGTTTCTTTATCTCTACGTGCGTAGCACCTAGCTAAATTGACCGAAGGCAACTAGAGGTGTTTTGGCTAGGGCAAAATATATGCCTGCAGACATTCCCATACAAAGCGGGATAGTTAAAACCCATGCGGTAATGATATTTTTTACGATACCCCATTTTACAGCACTTGCTTTTACCATACTTCCAACACCCATAATCGCTGTTGAAATAATGTGGGTTGTGCTGACTGGGATACCAAAGTGGGATGCTGTTAAAATGATTCCTGATGCTGACATTTCAACTGCAAAACCATGCATTGGTTTTATTTTTACAATCTTTGTACTCATTGTTTTAATGATTCTCCAACCGCCTGTCATTGTTCCTAATGCTAGTGCGAATGCACAAATCAGAATTACCCAGATAGGAATATCAAAATTCGTGTCACCTTTTAAGAAGCCAAAGGTTATTAATGACAATGTAATAATACCCATTGTTTTTTGGGCATCGTTTGAACCATGGCTGAATGCAAGGAATGCACAAGATATAAGTTGTAATCTTCTGAATGTTCTATTTAATATTTCAGGTTTAAATTTTCCAAATATCATCAAAAGAGCCCAGATAACTAAAAATCCTACAACAAATCCAAATATAGGTGAAGTTATCATTGGGATAATTACTAAATCGAGTACGTTGTGTGTGTTTATAACATCTAATGCCGGATGTTCAAGTTTGAAAGATGGCATTCTTAAAATTAAATCATAGTGCCTATCAAGTTGCATATATCTATGCATTATAGAGGCCCCTAAAAGACCTCCAATCAGAGCATGTGAAGAACTTGATGGAATCCCACATCTCCATGTTATTAAGCCCCAAATAATTGCGCCTAGTAGCGCACAAAGAATTACTAATTGTGTAATTGAATTGTGTGAAACCATACCAACACCAATTGTTTTCGCAACGTGGGTTCCACACAATGCCCCTATACAATTAAATATTGCGGCATATAATATGGCATATCTTGAACTGAGAGCTTTTGTAGAGATTGCCATTGATATGGCATTAGCTGAATCGTGAAATCCGTTAATAAATTCAAATACTAACGCTATTGCAACAACTATAATTAAACATAATATTGTGATCGTCATAACTAGCTATTCTTGAGAGCTATATTCAGAACTTCATCCGAAACTGAATGACATCTGTCTAAAGCCGTCTCCAAGTCCTCATAAATGTCTCTAAACTTTATTACTGTAATAGGATCATACTTCCCTGAAAATAATTCAACGGTCGCTCTTAAAAGGATATCATCCCCAATTGTTTCGATTTCCTTCATTGTTGATCTTGAATTTGTAATATCTTTGGTTTTATGGATTTTCTTTAGAAGGCTTACTGTGTGTGTCATTTCTGACGTTGCCTTCATTATTAGTTTACCCTGTTGGTGCATTTCTTCTGTTGGTGTTTCTATTTTGTATGCATAAAAGTTAAAAAATGCCTGACATATTTTCTTATTAATTTTTCTTAGCATTGATGCTAAAAGTTGTATATCTTCTCTATCAATTGGGGTGATAAAAGTACTGTTTAATATTGCAATACTTTCTCTCTCTAAATCACTACCTTTTCTCTTTAAAATTTTCACCTGCATAAGCATGTCTTCAGTAATTCCAGATGTTAATGCTTCATTATATAAAATTGCACTTTTCTTGCAATTAAGGGCTGCATCAACAAAGATATCAAAGAATATTTTGTTATCAGGAGGCAAAATCTTTTCCAAAATTCCTAATTTCATAAAAGTTCCCTTTCATTCTTTCATAATAGTTCAAATATGATGGATTACAAAATAAAAGTATTTAGCTGTAACAAAAATTTAAAATATGAGAATATGGAAAATTTTTTAATTTCTTCGTCTCCTCAAAGTCCTTTTTTTAGTGTATGGTACATCGTTGCTAGTTCAGCTATAATATTACTTACAATAAGAGGCTTGTGTATCAGTATCACAATGATTGGGTTTATATATGAAAAAAGATTTAAAAATAAGTTTTTGGGCAGATACAGATAAAGGCGGTGTTTACGATGTTTTGGGTAGTTTTGGCGCAGCCTTTTCCAAAGCTTTATCTAAGGTGGTTGAAATAGTTCCTATAAAAGATGTTTTAGAGGGTACTCCGGTCAATGCTATGTTTAGTTTTAACTCTACTGGATATGAACAATGGTCTAAGGCCATGAATTCTAATGTGAAAAATGTAATTTGGTCTGTTGATTCTTTTTTTTATAACAATTTCTATCTGTATGATAGATTTTCGGTTAACCCAAATTTCGTGCTTTTAGATATAGTCCCATCTGATAAAAGCCCTATAGCATTCTATGCACCATCGTTTAAGCATTGCAATTATTTCCCGCATGCTACTGACTTTGATTTTTGGAAATATAAAGAATCTAAAAAAGAGCATGACGTTGTGTTCTTTGGTTCAATAATTGATTTGGAAAGTAGAATTGAGGAAATGTCTCAAAAATATCCAAAAGAGTTGTTGGACATTATATTTGAAATGAAAGAGACAAGTCTAAGTTATCCGGAACAACCTTTCTGGAATTTATATCTTTCAGCTCAAAAATGCTATGGACTTGAACTTGAAAAACCGGTATTCCATGAAATATTTCTTGATCTCGCTGATGTTTGCGAAGCTCAACAACGAATAAATATGGTAAAAAGTTTATCAAAATTTAACGTGGAAGTCTTTGGAAATGGTCCTTGGGAAAAATATATCAGTGGAAATGTGAAATATAGAGGGGCTTTAAATGTCGTTGATACAGTCGATGTAATGAACAAATCAAAAATCTCTTTACATATTCAACCAATGAAGCTTTCAGGAGGATTACACGAAAGATTTCTTAACGCTTCTGCTGTAAAAACGTTTACTTTGATGGGTATAAATCCATGGATTGAAAAAGATTTTGGGGATGCATTCGGATATTTTGATTGTTCAAATTTTGCAGATATTGAAGATGTTTTATCTGATTATTTAAATAATGAAGAAAAAAGGATTGCTCAGGTGGACAAGGCATATGACATTGTTAAAAATAAGCATACGTGGGATAATCGTGCTAGTGATTTCGTGAATTTGTTTAAATAGATTAAGCTATAAGGAGAAATATATATGGCAAAAGATGTTATAAAATATACTACTTCAGGAACATGTTCTAAAATGATTGAAGTAGTTGTAAATGATAATATTGTAGAAAAAGTAGAATTTTTCGGCGGTTGCAATGGCAATCTAAGAGGCATTGGTGTGCTTGTTGAAGGATGGACCATTGATGCTGTGATAGAAAAACTTCAAGGTATTCCTTGTGGAAATAAACCTACAAGTTGTCCTGATCAATTGGCTCAATGTTTGGTAGAATACAAATCTAAAACACTTGTTCCAAACAATTAGTTTTTTAAATCATAAAGTATTTTTAGAAATGATTCATCTTTTGTTCCGGTACTAAGCGGTCTAGGGATGAATTTTTCTTTGTACTTTTCTATTGCGTATTGATCTGTCATTCCTGAAATATAATCAGTGACCAACAATTGTATTGTCTTATAGTCATTACAGTGTTGTTTTAATTCTTCGGAATAAGCTTCAAATAGAGATTGTATAACATGTTTTGCCTTACTTTCTTCCATTTTAGCAGGGGATTCTACATATATATTATCGAACATCCATTTTCTAAGATGTGTGGTTATTTCCCAACACTCATCTTCCATTTTTACTTCAGATTCCCCAATTGAGTTATTTATAATTGCAGAAATCATTATACTCAGTCTTTGTGAAGGATTAGAAGAAAAATATTTGATGCATTCGTTTGGCAGGTCGCTTTCAGATATAATACCAGCTCTTATAGAATCTTCTATGTCATGGTTTATATAAGCAATTTTATCAGCATACTGAACAATTTTAGCCTCTGGAGTTTTTGGTTTAAACCCCCAAGTGTGAGTGTAAATCCCATCAATAGTTTCTTTGCAAAGATTCATATCTTCAATCTTTTCAACAACTCTAACACTTTGGATGTTATGATGAAATCCACCATCTACAAGTTCATTTAAAACACTCTCTCCACAATGTCCGAAAGGCGTGTGACCTAAATCATGTCCCAAAGAAATAGCTTCAACTAAATCTTCATTCAAATCAAGGGCTCTTGCAATGGTTCGTCCTATTTGTGAAACTTCAAGAGTATGGGTCAGCCTTGTTCTAAAATGATCATCAAATGGGGCTAAAAAGACTTGAGTCTTATGTTTTAATCTTCTAAATGATTTTGAATGAATAATCCTATCTCTATCCCTTTGAAAATCGGTTCTTAGGGGAGATTCTTCTTCTTTTCTTTTACGACCTTTACTGAATCTGCTTTTTGTTGCATATTCGCTTAAAGTGTCTATTTCCCTCTGTTCAAGTTTTTCTTTAATATTTTTAAATTTATTCATATTGATATTATACATAAAAAGCAAAAGGACGCGTAAAAACTCCAAAATAATATATTATTTACAAATATTATTATTAGTTGAAACCATTGTCTCTACAGTAATTGTATTAAAAACACTAGTCAAACTTGAAAAAGCATGGTATAATTTAGATATCTGTATTATATAATAGGGGATGACACGATGGAAAAATTATACTCAGACAGTGATTTTGAGTCTTTGTTGAAGGACTATGATTACAAGTTTAAAAGAGGCGATCTCGTTAAAGGTATAGTTTGTGCGTATGAATCTGATGGCGCAATTGTTGATATAGGTGCTAAATCAACGGCAATTGTTTCCGGCAAAGAGGCATCTGTTGACTATGATGTAAAAGTTTATGACGTCCTTGAAAAAGGGAAAGAATATGAATTTTTAATTATTTCAGAGGAAGACGACAATGGGAAATTTTATTTATCCCGTAAAAAAGTTGATTTGGTTTATTCATGGAAACAACTTGAAAAACTAAAACAAGCTGATGAGATTATTAACGGCAAAATAGTTCAAATTGTAAAAGGCGGTATTCTTGTTGACATCATTGGTGTTAAAGGTTTTGTTCCTTCAAGTCAAATTCAAGAAAAAGAAAACAAATATAGCGTTGGTGACAAAATTGAATTGAAGATTTTATCATTAGATGAAGAACAAAATAATTTGGTACTTTCTAACAAAAAAATATACAATGATTCAATAGAATCGGCTAAAAAGGTTATATTCGGCCAGGTTGAAGTTGGACAAGTTGTTAAAGGTAAAATTGTTCGTATCGCTTCATTTGGTGCGTTTATTGATATTGGCGGAGTTGATTGTCTTCTTCCATTGTCTCAAATTTCTTGGAAATGGGTTGAACATCCAACTGATTTGTTAACAATTGGAGAAACGATTGATGTTGCTATTTTTGATGTTGATAAAGAAAAACAACGTATAACATTGAGTCTTAAAGGTGTTACAGAAGATCCTTGGGTTGATGTAGCAAATAAAATACAAGAAGGCGATATTAGAAAAGGCAAAGTTACCAGAATAAAGAATTTTGGTGCTTTTGTTGAAATTCATCCTGGGGTTGAAGCTCTTCTTCCTCACAATGAAGTAATAGAATATCAAAATTCTAAAAATTGTATTTTAGAGGTTGGAAATGACATTGATGTGTCAATTGTTAAATTCAATCCTGAAGATAAGAGAATATCATTAGGTATTCCTACGCAAGACTCTCAAGCTGTAAAATAGTCTCTAACACTGCTTTTGAACAGATACCTATGACGTTTTCAAGGCTGCCTTCTACTGTTTTTACAAATCCTTTTGGTAGTTCTTGTATTCCGTATGAGCCTGCTTTATCGTAAGGCTTAAATTTGGTAATATAATTTTCTATCATTGTATCTGTTAATTGGTAGAATTCTACTTTTGTTGTGACTGATTTAATTAGGTATGATTTTGACTTATTATCAAGAACACAAATGCTTGTAATAACTTTATGTTCTTTATCGCTCAATGCTTTTAGGGTATTAAATGCATCATTATAATCTTTTGGTTTTGTTAGAATTGTCCCATTTAAAACAACTACAGTATCAGCACTTATTATAAGTGCTGAGGAAGAAATTTTATTAGCTACGTCAAATCCTTTATTTTTTGCTAAATTTTCAATTTTTTCATAAGAAAAGTCTTTGTTTTCAATGGTCTCGTCATATTCTGACGGTATAATTTTAAAATTAAGACCAGCATTTTCTAATATTTCTTTTCTTCTTGGAGAAGCGGATGCTAAAATTAAATCTTTCATAGATTCAATTTTAGCATCAATATAAGACCATCGCAAAGTGGTCAAAATCCGATTTTGCCACTTTGCATAAGTCTCAGTATGTTGTTCTGTTTAATTAAAGAAAGGTTATTTATTTACCATGCAAGAAACGTCACTTGTAATATCTTTACCACCATATAAGGCAACGCTTTTAGCGAAAACAAAATCATAACCATCGCATTTTGCTTTTTCTTCAATTTTGTTTTTTATCTTGCACTCAATAGCGCCTATTTTGTCTTCATAAGCTTTGTCTATTTCACTTTTTTTACAATTAAATTCATTGGTATACTTATCCTGCAAATCAAGAATTATTTTCATATCGCTTTGTTTTTCAATATCGCATTGAGCTTTTTTAACAATTTGACTCAATTCATCAATTTTTCTGTCTCGTTCGGATTTAAATTGTTTAACTTGATTAGATTCATTTACAACCTGTTGCAAGTCTACAACTGCAATATTACATTCAGCAAAACTGATTTGGCTAAATAATAATACACAAGATAAAGAAACACATAGTTTTGTCCAAATGCTCATATATTAACCTCCTATTTATTATATTTTAACGGTGATTAAAATATAATAAATATCGACTAGGGCTATTTCATTAGGTTATATAATTTAATTCATGTTTTTAAAATTAAAGGTAGGAATCTTTCGCAAATACTAATTTCCCAACAGTATAATGTATAGGAAAGTTAGTATTTTTAGGCTATAATAGTCTTATAATTTATATGAGAGAGAAAAAGAAAAAGGTTTGCATAAATTTATTATGTACTATGTTTTTTATAGTCGCATTTTCTGCTGTTGCATTTGCTGATCCTCCTGTAGGAACAAATGGTGCTGGTGTATATGGACAAATGGAAAAGGAGCAAATAAAAAACTTTGAAATTGAAAAGAATGTTATCTCTCCAGTTGAAAAAATTAAACCTTCAAAATCAGATACAAAGTTTGAGATGAATGTCAAAAAAGATTTGCAAAAAGATGGAGTTACTTACAATCCTAAGTTCAAAGTTGATAAAATAAAATTTGAGGGAAATACGAAAGTAAAAACAAAAATTTTAGAGTCGTTTGCTACTGATATTGTGGGGCATGAAATTTATTTGGAAGACTTGCTGGTTTTTGCTTTAAAGGTCAGTCGGTATTACCAATCTAGGGGGTATTTAACTAGTTATGCCTATATTCCAACCCAAGAAATTAAAAATGGAGTAGTGACCATTGCGATTGTTGAAAGTCAGGTTGGGGATGTAGATATCCAAGGGAATAAATGGGCAAGAACCTGGTATTTGAAAAATGTTGTTATGGGTAAGAACGGTTTACGTGAAGGTGATGTGTTTAATGCAAAGGCTTTGCAAAATTCTTTAAGAGAAATAAATACTGAAAATTATATAAAAACACAATCAACGATATCCAAAAAGGGTGATAAAACAGAGATTAAATTGGATGTTAGAGATAGATTTCCCCTAAATCTGAATATTGGTTGGGATGATTATGGAAGAACTTATACAGGAGAACAAAGAGCTTCATTCATATTGGGATTAGATAATTTAACAGGATTCGGAGATAAAATATATGGTGGAACGATTCTTTCGTCTGGTTCTGCTGGGGTCTTGGGCGGATATGAAATTCCTGTAAGTCCTTATGGAACAAAACTTTCTTTGGATTACTCTAATTCAGCGGTTCGTTTGGGTGGCCCATATAAGTATTTGAATGTTAAAGGTTATTCCCAAAGTATGGGTGTAAAGTTATCTCACCCACTTGTTAGGAATGCTAATAGTGATGTAGTTGCCTATACCGGTGTAGATTTTGTTAATGCGAATACAAAATCAAGGGCTCTTAATACAACGTTATCTGATTATAAATTGATTGTTTTGCGCTCTGGCGTGAGAGCAATTACAGATGATAGTCACGGACGTTGGTTAGGGAATTTGGGTGTAGATGTTGGTTTGCCAGGAGGAACTCATGATGCTTCTGGGGCGGATAGCACTTTTGTAAAAGTAATAGGTGGTGTTACTCGTATTCAAAGACTTTTTGGACGTGTTATTGGTTTAGTCAGATTGAATGGTCAGTATTCTCCTAATAAATTATATGCGGTTGAACAAATGCAAATAGGTGGTCCATATACTTTAAGAGGTTATCAACCGGCAGAACTTATTGGAGATTGGGGTGTAGCGGGTACAGCTGAAATTAGAACACCAATCCCTGGATTTAAAAAAATATTGCCTAAAAAGATTAAATTCGTAGATGATAGAGTTCGTCTAGCTGCGTTTTATGATTTTGGCTTCGTAAAGGAACATGATGGGGTTTACAAGTATCCCCAAAACTTTTTACACAGTGTTGGGTTTGGTTCATATATAAACCTTACCGATTGGATTTCATTGCAACTTGGTGTGGGTTTTCCTATTGGGGAAAAATATTATAAAGAAAGCAGTGGAAGATTTTATTTTGGTATAAATAGTGAACTGGATAATTTGATACCAATGAGAAAACATGAGAACCTGTAAGAATTTAAGGTGTTTCTTACCTTCTCGTTGAATATTAAGATTTGTTAATACAGATTACCTTAAAAAGTCAATTTACCAATCCAAAAAATCTTTATATAAGTACAGGGGATTTAAGGAGTTAAGTATTATGGGAATTGGTGCAAAAGACTATATTGATAAGTTGTTAGTTGAAAAATATTCTGATGAAAAAGTAGATAATCATGAAAATCTTCAATCAACAATTTCAGCAGATGATGTTATGAAAGTTATGGGAGCTATATCTTCCAATTCAATAACACAAATGAAACTTTCAAGAAAATTATCAATTGCTTGTTATGCGGTTAATGCGATGGCTGCAAATTACAGCAACAGCAGAAGGTTAGCTAGTTAATTATTGAATTACAGAATCTTCATGAACTGTTTTAAGTCTTTCTTCAGGAGCAGCGATACTTGTAATTCTAAGACCAAAATTATCTTCAATTACAACAACTTCTCCATATGCCACAAGTTTACCATTGGCAAATAGTTCTACAGGTTCACCTGCAAGTTTATCCAAACTTATGATGGAGCCTCTTGTTAATTCAAGGACTTTTTTAAATGGGAGTTCAGTTCTACCTAATTCTACAGACATTTGTAGATTGACGTTCATAAGAAGATCAAGGTTATGGTTTTCTTTCGCATTTATGTGTTCTTCTTCATCAAATGATGCAAACTGCACTGGTTGAACAGTAACAGGAGTTTCGTCCTCACTATCGTCCTCTAAATCTACAGATTCAGAGTTGTTATCTGTGATGCTTGAATCTATGTTTTCGTTATTTAATTCTTGATTGTTTTGCTCGTCTTGAGTGTCGTCATCAAACATTCAAACCCCCTCTATTCGTATTCTCTCATTAAATCATACATTTCATCATAGATATCTGTTATTTTAACACAAACATTGTTTTTCAAAACCCCTGGCCTTGCAAAGAATTTCTTTACCCCATTGATTTTCACGATAAGATCCTTATCGATTGTGTTATCTAATTTTAGAATATCTCCCTCTGATAATTTTAAAAATTCTTCCAAAGTAATATCACAAGATCCAAATAATGCTCTGATATCCATCAAAGATGTATTCAATTTGTGAATCATTCTTTGTCTTTCTTCACTGGTTGCAACAATACCTTTTGTTTGGAAAATGTGTTGAGAAGTCAGGTGTGGAATTACTGTTTCCAATACAGGGTATGGGAAACATAAACTTGCCAAACCAAAAGCTTTTTCGTTTACTTGAATTTCAAAAGTAAGTAATGCTACAATTTCTCCTGGAGCTGCGACCTGAATTGATTGGAAACTGTTATCCAATCCAACAATTGCATATTCAACAGGAATAATACTTGTCCATGAATTATTCAGTGTTTTTACAATAATATCAATAATTTTTTTTGTAAGGGAATTTTCTACATCTGTTAGTTCTCTATACTGATTAGAAGTATCACCTTTACCGCCTAACATTCTATCTACAACGCAAGCTAGTACTTCATATGTTATCCCAAATAAAATTTGACCAGGTAGAGGATTAAATTCAAAGATACCAATACTCATACTTGGTGGCATTGAATTTACAAATTCATCATAAGTTAATTGGTCAACTGACACGATGTCCATATTAACTTTCATACGTAAATAACCTGTAAGAATCATAGATATTTGTTTTGAAAATTCTCTGTGTACATCTTGCAAAGCTCTTAAAGTATCTTTTGCAAATTTATCCGGGCGCCTGAAGTTATATAGTTTGTAGCCTTTTTTAAATTCATTAACATCAATATTATCCGACAACACCAAAGTGTCAGATTCTTTGTTCTCAAAATTTTCAGGTTTTTTTTGTACCATTTACCCCTACCAACTATTGAATGATAAATTGTCCGAAGCTAACTCTTAGTACTTCATTTTGACCTTGTAATATCCCATTTACGGCTGCCGTAATTTGTTCTTTTGCTAATTCTTTACCTGCTACAGTAGATAATTCTGCTGCTGTTTTGCTAGATAAATTAGTAATAACTGCATCCCTAATAGCGGGTTTATATTCAGCTAGAAGTTTTTCTAATCCAGATGGAGCAGCTGCTGCACCTTCTTTATCGCCTTCTCCGCCTTCTTTTTTAGCATCTCCGCCTCCAGCTGCATCTGCTGTGGCATCTGCAGGTTGTGTTAGTTCTAAAGCGATGTTAGCTTTTAAATATCTTCTTGCGTCTTCATCAGCAAGATTAAGAATAAAATCGCCCAAATCTACAACTACACCGTGTTGTATTTCTTCTGAATCTGTAGCATCTGCACTTGTAGTATCTTCTGTTGGATTCATACTTGCCAGTTTTGAATTTAGAAGATGTGTTTGCACCATGACATTTGCGCAAATAAAGATTATGCATAATAAACTTGTTGCAGCAACGTTGATTACTATTGTTTTTATTAAATCTTTGTTTCCATCTTTAGCATTTTTTTCTGGTTGTTTTAAATCTATATCTTCATTAACCATATTATTCTCCAGTATTGTTTAATATTATTATATCAACTCTTCTGTTTTTCATCCTACCACTATTTGATGTATTCTCTGCAATAGGCATATATTCGCCATAGCCAACTGCGGATAATCTCCTAGGATTTATTTTTTTTGAACTTACTAGATAGTCAATTACGCTTGTAGCTCTTGCTGTAGACAATTCCCAATTAGATGAATATTTGACCGATTTAATTGGCGAAGAATCTGTATGCCCTTCTATTATAACAGGATTATTAATTTTTGACAAAATATCTATAATTTTATTCATTGTTGTATAAGAATTTTTTTGTACCGATGATTCTGCATTCCCGAATAATATCTCGTCGTTTACTCTTATTATCACTCCTCGAGGGTCTTTTAGTAAGGTTATATCTTTATCGTTTTGGAATGTTTTTAATAATGTTTTTTGCAATGCTGGATTGCTTACAGTTTTAACCATTGTTAAATCCTGTCTATAAGGATTATTTCCAGCTGGGTGTTGTTTGTTATCAGAAACGTTTATTGCATACATTGCTAAGAACAGTGCTAGAAGTAATGTTACTAGGTCAGCATAAGAGATTACCCAACGGTTTATATAATCTTTTGAATTATTATAATAATTTTCTCGCATTACCTAAAATTAACCCCTATCCGTGGTATTTAGCATAAGCCATAAGTTTTTCTTCAAGAATTGTTGGGCTTTCTTGCAAACAGATGGATATGATTCCTTGTAACATAATTTCTTTGAACAAGATTTTTTCTCTTGTTTTTTGTTTAAGATTTCCAGCTACTGGTAAAAATATCAAGTTTGCAATGCCAACACCATACAACGTTGATACAAATGCTGTTGCTATTCCAGCCCCAAGGTTGTCAATTGTAGATAAATCTTTTACAACATTAATCAAACCAAGAACTGCACCAACAAGTCCAAATGTAGGTGCGTATCCCCCAAGAGCTTCAAAAACTCTTGAGCTGATTAATTCTTCTTCTTCTTCATAAGCAATTTCTGATGAGAGGATATCATAGATTAATTGTGGATTTCCAATATCAACAACAAGTTGAAGTCCTCTTGCTAAAAAAGGGCTTTCTATTTGTTCAATAGTTCTTCCTAGTGAAAGTAGTCCATTCTTTCTCGCATAAATTGATAACTGCATAATTTCTTTTATTATGTTGTTTGTATTAGAGTCATCTTTTCTAAATATCGAAAATGAATTAAGGAAGGCAATTTTAAGAGTATTAATATCAAAATTAAGAATAGTGGCACACAAGGTTCCGCCTATTACTATAATAAAAGCCGTTGGCTGTAACAGCATTCTAAGAGACAGACCATTTGACATTTCTGTTCCTAACACAGTCCCAACACCTATTAAACCCAATAATACGACTACTAAGTTCACGATACTCCCTCTCCTATAATATCTTCTCATATTGTTAGTGTTTAGCAAATCCTCTAAGGATATGAAATTTTGGTGTTTTTGCGTTCTTTTTTTTATTCAAATGTTGCTTTACATTCTAATATTTAAAGAAGTGTAGTATAATGCCATAATAGGATAGGAAAGACTCCAAAATCTACAATTTTGAGAGGGGTAAATCACGGTTTTCCATCCTATATCTAAGACATGAAAGGCAAGAATAGTATTGGTAAAAGACTAACTTGCCTTTCACTAGGCTATAGAGCCGTAAGAAAAATTTTTAATTTTTCCTCAGGCTCAAATAGGTATATTATGAAAAAGTTTATTTTATTTTTAATATTGAGTTTGTTTTCGATTGTTCCAGCGTATTCTTACCAAATAAGTTTCCCTGGGGCAAAGAATTTAAGTATCCAATCAGACGGAATATTCTTTGCAGGTTGTGTTAATAAAAATGAGGATGTTTTTATTAATGGTGAAAAAATTGTTCCAAATGCAAATGGTGCTTTTTCGAAATCCTATAAATTAAACCTTGGAGATAATACATTTAGTATAAAATCTAGCGAGGATAAAAAAACTCCAGAAGACACATACATAATAAAGCGGCTTCCTATTGATAATCTGAATACGAATCTTGTTGAATTTCCCCCACAAAGCTACAAAACAACAAAAGACAATGTAGTTCTTCGCTCTACTCCAATTGATTTTGGGATGAACAGGATGGGTTATTTACCGCAGGGTACTGACTTAATTATAAATGGGACAAAGAATGAATTTTCAAGAGTGTTTCTGTCTCCGACAAATGAAGGTTGGGTTTTTACTAAAGATACAATCCCTGATATAAGACCTCCACAAGTAATGGGAGAATTTATCGGAGAAGGAGTTTCTTGTGAAGACAACGAATATATTAACAATTACAAGTTTTCTAAAAATCTTCCATATAGTACAAAATTAGATAACAATACATTAACGCTTGAAGTTTATAATGTAGAAAATCAAAATAACCAAACCTTTTCTACACAAATAGATGTTCCAAATCCTCAAAGATATGGTATTAGTATGGACAATGGAGTTTTGGTTGTCACTGTTGAAGAGGCTGTACTTGAAAAACAAAAGTTTTGCGTAATTGTTGATGCTGGTCATGGTGGTCATGAGCCAGGAGCTAGTGGATGTCTTGGAGATTTTGAAAAAGATATTAATATTGGAATTGCAAAGCAGTTGGAAAAATCTTTGAAATCGAATTGCGTTCCAACTATTTTGACGCGAGATTCAGATAAAGATGTTGGGTTGGATGAAAGAGTTAATTCTGCAAAGAATGGTGGCGCAGTTTTATTTGTGAGTATTCATCTTAATTCTGTTCCTGAGAATGTGAACCCAAATAATTTTTCTGGAACGACTACTTACTACTATAATGAGCAAGCAAAATCATTTGCTTGTAATGTACAAAAGAGTCTTGTAAATGGACTTTGTACAAAAGATAATGGTGTAAAGCAGGCAAGTTTCGCTGTAATCAGACCAACTGAATATATAGGAATTCTTGTTGAAGTTGCATATATGGTTAATCCAAGTGATGTTGAACTTTATAAATCAAAAGATTTTTATAAAAAAACAGCTGATGGAATAGCAAACGGGATTTTGGATTATATTAATTGTTTAACAGTACCAAATACTCCTTAGTTTGGAGTTTTCCGTATACTCTATGTTATAATTCTTTTATGGCAATTATTTCTGACGATAATGATTTTGAAAATAAGCCTCAAGCAAAGGCAAAAAATCCTATAATAAAAACTGAATCAATTGAGTACGATAAAACTTTTGAGAACACTATTCGTCCAAAAATTTTTAATGACTATATTGGACAGTCTTCATTGAAGGAGACTTTGAAGGTTTCAATTGAGGCGGCAAAAATAAGACAAAAACCTCTTGATCACTTGTTGTTTTATGGACCTCCGGGTCTTGGTAAAACAACTCTTGCAGGTGTAATTGCGTCTGAAATGGATGTTGATATCAAAATAACATCAGCGCCAGCTCTTGAAAGACCGAGGGATATTATAGGGATTTTGATGTCTCTAAAAGGTGGAGAAATATTATTTATCGATGAAATTCATCGTTTGAATAAAGTTGCGGAAGAAATTCTTTATCCTGCAATGGAAGATTTTTTCTTGGATATGACAACAGGAAAATCTCAGACTGTAAAAACTCTTAGAGTCCCACTTCCAAAGTTCACTTTAATTGGTGCAACAACAAAGGCAGGAGAATTATCCGGACCATTAAGAGATAGATTTGGAATAATATATAGATTGCAATTCTATTCAATGGAAGAATTATCTTATGTGGTAAAAAGAACAGCATTAATTCTTGATATACAAATAACAGAAGAAGGTGCAGTTGCTATTGCAAAACGTTCTCGCGGAACTCCAAGAATAGCAAATAGACTGGTCAAAAGAGTGGCTGATTTTGCTCTAATAAAATTTGATGGCGTAATTACTGAAGAAGTCGCAAATTCTTCTCTAGACATTTTAAATATTGATGAATTTGGGCTTGATACAACAGATAGAGCGTTCTTAAACTTGATAATAGAAAAATATGACGGCGGTCCCGTTGGGATTGAAACAATTGCGGCGGCGTTGGGTGAAGATGTTCGGACATTGGAAGATGTTTGTGAACCTTATTTGCTTCAAGCTGGGCTTTTGCAGAGAACTCCGAGAGGTCGAAAGGTTTCTCCAGAAGGTTACAGACATTTAGACAAAATGGCCGAAAGCTTTCAACAGACAATATTCTAAATTTTCATGAAGTTTTGTAACGAATTGAGAAATTTTAGTCAATTGTCATGGTTCATCAATCTTATACACGGTGTAGAAGTGCAGTTAGTAGAAATTCAAAGGAGATTTTATGGACTCATTCAACTCAAATGAAGTTAGTAGTAACAAAGTTAACCAAGCAAAGATGCAAAATGTTTCATCACCTATGAAGCAAAATGAAAAAGACATCAATAGTGTTTTTGAAGCATCTAAGGTTGAAAGTGGTGTTAAACCAGTTCAAATAGAAGACTTTTTCTCATTCTTAGATGACAAAACGGTTAAAAAAATTAAAGAAACTCCATCTGATTCATTGGATAGAATTAACAATGATGTTACTCAAATGGAATATGATGCTGAAGGTGCAAAGTCTATTCTTAATTCACTTGGATGATTTTAACGCTGTTTTAATTGCCTATCATTGAAAACGGACCTTGTATTATATATAATTACTTCATGAGGTAATTATATGAAACACTTTATCGGTTCTTATATTGTAACAGTCATTGGACTTATTCTAGCTTATTTTTGGGGAGAACATGTTGTTCCCGGCTCTGGTCCTGTATGTGTTTTTATCGCCTTTGTTTTAGGGGTTTTGGAAGTAAGTTTGTCTTTTGACAACGCTGTTGTTAATGCAATCAAACTTGAAAAAATGACTCCAAAATGGCAACATAGATTTATAACATGGGGTATTGCTATTGCAGTATTTGGGATGAGATTTTTATTTCCTCTATTAGTTGTTTCTATATTTGCAAACTTAAGTATATTTCACGTTTTGAAGATTGCATTATCAAATTCAAAATTGTACGCTTTTTATCTTCATCAAACACATGCTCCGATAGTCACATTCGGGGGCTCATTTTTGTTAATGTTATTTATGGGTTATTTCTTAAATCCTAATAAAAAGGTTGATTGGGTTAAACCTGTTGAAAAAATAATGAAAAAGGTTCCTGCTAACAAAGTTTTAGATACCTTGGTCGCTCTAGCAGTAGTAGACATTGTTCAAATGCTTCAACCAGCACCAATTAGAACGGAAGTTCTTATATCTGGTATATCAGGAATAATTGTTTATCTTTTGATTGATACTATTTCTTTAAAATTAGAGAATTATGCTGAAAAACGGGACACGGAATGTGATTCAATTGCGACAATGTTTAAATGTACAGGATTAATTTCATTTTTGTATCTTGAACTTATTGACGCATCATTTTCTCTTGACGGTGTTTTAGGAGCATTCGCATTAAGTAGTGATATTATTATTATTACGATTGGGCTTGCAATAGGTGCAATGTTTGTGAGGTCTTTAACATTACTTTTGGTAGAAGAAAAAACGTTAAAAGAGTATATATATTTGGAACATGGAGCTCATTGGGCAATTGGTATTTTAGCTCTTATAATGTTTATATCAACGGTAAGGCCTGTTCCTGAAGTTGTAACAGGTATGTCTGGGCTAGTATTTATAGTTGCATCCTTGATTTCATCTGTAAGATATAATAGAAAATCTAAGGAGATTGCAGAATGAAGATATTATCAGGAATGACATTAGCGGAAATTGAAGAGATTATACTTTCCTTAAAAGCGTCAAAATTTAGAGCAAAACAAATCCATAATTGGATTTATTTGAAATCAGTTTCAAGTATTGATGAAATGACAGATTTATCTAAATCATTCAGAGATGAGTTTAAAAATGTGGCTTCTGTTACAGATACAAAAATAAAGCTTAAACAGGTAAGTTCGGATGGGACAATTAAATATTTGTTGGAATATCCGGATGGAGAGTGCGTAGAGACAGTTTTGATGAGGTTTGATAATCGAGCAAACCTTACAGCTTGCGTAAGTTCGCAAGTTGGTTGTGGGGTAAATTGTTCATTTTGTGCAACAGGTAAAAGAGGATTTGTCAGAAATTTATCATATAAAGAAATTGTTGAGCAGGTTCTTAATATTCAACGTGATACTGGGCTTAAGGTCACAAATGTTGTATTTATGGGGCAAGGTGAACCGTTATTAAATTTGGATAATGTCATAAAATCTATAGAAATATTTAATAATAATTTCCAAATTGGTGCAAGAAGAATTACAATTTCAACAAGTGGTATAGTTCCTAAAATAAATAAGCTTGCAGAGTATGATTCACAATTAACGCTTGCAATATCACTTCATGCATCAAACCATGCGGTGAGAAAAGTTATAATGCCGATTGAAAATAAATACCCAATTGATGATGTTATTTCTTCGCTCAAAAAATATGTTGAAAAGACAGGCAGAAGGATTACAGTTGAATATATTCTTATAAAAGGTTTAAATTGCACGATTGAGTCTGCAAAAGAGTTGGCAAATCTTTTGCGAACATTAAAATGTAACGTTAATTTGATACCATATAATCCTGTTGTAAAAACAGATTATGAAAAACCTTCAAATAATGATATTATGAAATTTAAGTATCTGCTCGAACATTCTGGAAAAAAAGTTACTGTTAGACTTGAAAGAGGTTCAGATATTGATGCTGCGTGCGGTCAATTAAGCGGAAAAATAAAAAAATAATTTCATGTAAAGGAATAATATGACTAAAATTTTAGAAAACAATTTAAAGTATTTGAGAAATAAAGAATTAAAAGCAAAATTAGAAAATCATACACTATCTTCAGATGTAGAATTGGTTTCTGAAAATGGGTACAATCTAAAATATAAAGGTAAATTTTTACATAATGAAAAGGATCCATTAGCTGAATCACAACAGATATTTTCTCAAACAAGAAATACAAAAGATTCTATACACGTAATTTATGGAATTGGTTTGGGATATCTTTTTCAAATAGCAGCTCAAAATTCAAAGGGTTTAGTATTTTTGTATGAATCCAATTTAGATATTTTGTGTACTGCTCTCACTCTTGTTGATTTTTCTAATGAATTATTAAAAAATAATATCTTTATTTTTGATACCTTTGAATCTCTAACAGAACAATTTATTTCGCTTTCTAAAACTGATAGTGATGTTAATTTGTTAAGTTTGCCAAATTATAGAGAGATTAATGAAGATAAATTCCGTAGAGAGTCAAAAGAACTTGAACTTATATTTGGAAGTATTTTAGTTGATGATAATTACAAAAAGAAGAAATTATTTGATGCAACATTAAACGTATTTCAAAACGTTCCAATGCTAATCAATGAAACTCCCATGAATGTTTATGAAGATAAATTTAATGGGCAAGCAGCAGTTATTGTTTCTGCAGGACCTACATTGGCAGAAAATGTTGAGATTCTGAAAAAAAATAGAGACAAATTTTATATCTTTGTTGTTGGACCGGCTCTAAAAGTTCTTTTAGATAATGATATTAAACCTGATTTTCTGTGTATTATTGAGAGTATGGATTGTTCAAAACAGGTTTCAGGATTAGATTTGTCAGATATAACTATGATAGTTGAACCTTATACATATCAATCAATCCATAAGTTAAATTCAAAACATAAAATATTGCATATTTCATCAAATATGGCTTCAAATGATATTTGGGCGGAAGTTACAAAGTTTGACAATACAAATTATGCATCACGTGGCACAGTTTCTTTTGCCGCTTTAAATTCTGCTGTAAATATGGGATTTAATAATGTTATTCTTGTAGGTCAGGATCTGGCATATATAGACAATAATTGTTATGCGAAAGGTTCAGTTTATGAGGATTTGGTTTGTGAACTAAATCCGAATACTAAAATGTATGAAATTAAAGCTAAAGATTTTGATAAATTTGCTAATGTTTTATCACCATCTCCTGAAAAAAAAGATAAGATAAGATGTGCGAAAGAAAGATTGGAAAATTTAAATAGTACTATTCATACAGTTATCGGTATAGATGGCAGTCTTATAGCTACAAGTGCTGCTTATGCAGCATTTATTTATCATTTTTCTGATTACGCAAGATCTTTAAAAAATATAAAATTAATAAATACATCAATGAAAGGTGCACAGATTGATGGATTTGAAAATATCCCATTAGAAAAGTCTATTTCTGAATTAAAAAATAGAAAAATTATTAATTTAGACTCTGATTACAAATATGATATTGAAAACGTTCGTTTAGTTTTGGAAGAGGTTTTAAACGGGCTTAAAAAATCTTTAGAGGACTCAGAAGATTGTAATAAAATAATGTCTAGATTAAATATGGAATTTAAAAGAAAAAGGGTAGTTGATAAAGATGTTCTTTTAAAAATTAGAAAAATGATAGATACTTATGTTCATTTAACTGATATCAGTACCTTGTCTCAAAGGGTTTATTCACTCTTAACAATGGCAGAAGATTTAGATTTACAGCAAATTTTGAAAAAAATTAGTGAATATAATCTTGAAACTGTGCCAAAGGCAATAGATCAATTGAAAAAATATTATACCGGAGTCATTGAAAAACTAAAAATAGCTATTCCTGAAATAGAAACTTCAATAAAATATTTAGAAGAAGGTTCTCAAAAATGATAGGTGTAATTCAACGTGTGAAATCTGCGTCCGTTACAATAGATAAAGAATTATATTCTGAAATTCAGCAAGGAATATTGTTGTTATTTGGTGTGGAAAAAGGTGATACAAAAGATAAGGTTGAAAAATTAGCAGACAAAATTTCAAAGTTAAGAATTTTCGAAGATGAAGATGAAAAAATGAATAAATCAATTCTTGATGTGCAAGGTGAAATTCTCGTTGTATCTCAATTTACTCTTGCCGCAAATTGCTCAAAAGGAACAAGACCAAGTTTTGACAATGCTGAGAAACCTGATTTAGCAAACGAATTGTATGAATATGTTATTACCCAAATAAAATTAAAAGGTATTCCAGTAAAAACGGGTGTTTTTGGTGCGATGATGGATGTTGGTTTGGTCAATGATGGCCCTGTTACGTTTGTGCTATGCACATAATCATGTTGCGTTTTAATTCCAGTTATTTTTTAAAATTGTAGCAACAGGTTTGTGTAAAAACTATTTACCAAAAATAACTCATTGTTTATTTCATCTTTGTAATAAACGTTTGATTTTAAGGATGTTATGTATCCCTTTAGTTTTTACTCTTTTGGTTAATATTTGTAATTTTTACTTCTTTTCCCACTTGATTTTTAAGTTTGATATAATATGATGAATTGTGTAGGGTGCTTACGCCAATAATCACTCAACAAAAAAGGAAACAAAAATGCCAATTAATTTAAAAAACAAAAAAGAAATCGTAACTAAATTCGGTAAAGATTCAAAAGATACTGGATCAACAGAGGTTCAAATAGCTATGTTGACTCAAAAAATCTCTGAACTTACAGAACATTTGAAAGCTAACAAAAAAGATTTTGCTACTAAACGTGGTCTTTTGATGATGGTTGGTAGAAGAAAAGGTCTTCTTTCTTATTTAAAATCTAAAAACCTAAATGGTTATAGATCTTTGATTAAAGAATTAGGAATCCGTGGTTAAATCCAATTACGATTTTATTTAAAGTTTAAAAGAGACACCGTAAGGTGTCTCTTTTAGTGTATTATGATTTGTGAAAACTTTTAATTTTCACTCATTGTCTATAGTAAACTTACTTATTTAGGGTGGCTTCATTATTATCTTTAAGTGTATTTGCAATTATTTTTTGGTTTTCACCTGCATCTTTTTTCTTGTCTCCTTTGCACGGAATTAATGTAGCTAGTTCTACTACAAATCCTGATTTACCATTATTAACATTGTTTGGTATTTGATATCCAAGGTATAGGCAAGAATCTTTCGGCAATACGTAGCTTATACCTGTAATTAAGTATCCATAAGTATTGTTATTCCCTGAAAACCAATCTCCTATAATATTTAATTTCTTTGTAATAGGCTGTTCTATTGCGGCAATAAATGACACCGGACAATTTGTTCCATAAATTTGTCTTGTGCCAACACTTATACCAGATGTTAGTCTGGTATTTAACTTTGGGAGCCTTCCGCTTATATGTGCGTATGACCAGTTTCCAACCCCATTATTTTGCATTGGAATTAAAACTTCTGAACCGACAGTTACTTTTATTTCTCTAGTTCTACAAGTTTCATTTTTAGGAAAAATAGGGAATGCAGATTTGAATCCAACTCCAAGAGACATATTGTGTGAATTAGGGGCGTTAAGATTCATTAAGGTTACATCAAGGTCAGTATTATGTCCCACTCCATAGGCTGCATAGTGAGTCCCCGCCCAAAAAGAACCTGGGTTCCAAGCTCTAAATTGTGATTCGTGTTGCAAAAATAATACATCTTTGGGAGTAACATCAGCACTAGGAACATTAAAAATAGTTTGTTGTGCATTGGCTATCCGTATACTTCCAATGAAACATATTATTAAAATAATTCCCTTAATTTTGTTCATTTGAGTAGCTTATAAGATTTGAACATCCTTGTCAATAAATAATAAATGCTATATTTTAAAATTGTTATGCAGAGAAAGAAGCCATATCTGCAAAGTTCATCGTATCATTATAGCTAAACATATGGGCAAAAGTGTATAATATTTCGGCAGAAAATCTTTTTGTACCAATTGATAACATGAGTCGTAGTACATCTCTATTATTTTTTATAATATAACCGGTTTTGTTGAAAGCAAAATTATCATAGCTATTACATACGTTGACTATTTGGCTCTCAATGCTTATCCAGTCGCTCGATGTCCCGTGAGGATATCCTGTTCCATCATTATGTTCGTGATGTTGCAAGGCGACGTTACAAACGTGTTCAGGAAGGTTTAATTCATTTTTTAAAATGGAGTATCCTATCAATGTATGTGTTTTTATTTTTTCATTTTCAGTGGATGTTAAAGCATTTGGATTCATAAACGATTCAGGGATTCTAAACTTTCCTATATCGTGCATAACTCCAGCAAGAATAATATCTGAAATAAATTCTTTTTCAAAATTCATTTTTTTTGCAATCATCCCTGACATGATAGCAACATTTATTGGGTGACAAACATCATAATCGCCTAATAGCCTTAATTCAGAATAATGTGTTATCTCTGAAAATTTAGGAATTACGTTATTAGTAATAATTTCTCCCAAGTGCGATAACTTTGGAAAAGCTTCTTTTATAGATGTCTTATTTAATAAATCAATTGTTTTCATTAAATACGTTTTCATCTTCATTTGTTCTCTATAATCAATTTTGGAATATTTGTTTATAGGTGTTTTGTATTCTATGATATTCAAATTATCATAGTCAAAATCATCATCATCAATATTGCCTTTGAGAGTTGATTTAAAAATATCTTCAGATGTTTCAGTTTTTGCCCCATCTTCAATTTTTTCTTGTTCTTCACTTGGGCTGGAATCTCTGAAGATTTTGTCATAAACTTTGAGCTGCAAAAGTTTTCCCACCGTGAGAACATCTCCGGCTTTTAAAACCATTTCACCAGCTTCATTATATAGGTTAAAGGGTAAAATTTTGTACTTACTTAACTCGTTACGTGTAGTTAATTTCATAATAGAATGATTGTAGCATACTTTTTTCAAAAGATAAATACCCTCAAGAAAAAAATATTTTTACAAAAGAGGTGGAATATAATTTATATTCCACCTCTTTTAAAACTATTATTTATATGTTAATTAGTCTTGTGCGTGACCAGCAGTACCAAGAACGTCTTTCATTTTGTGCATAACTAATTCTTTAACAGCTGTTCTTCCTGGACCCATGTATTCTCTAGGGTCGAATTTTTCAGGATGTTCAATAAAGAATTCTCTAATAGTTGATGTCATAGCTAATCTTAAGTCTGTATCGATATTAATTTTAGCAACACCATTTTTAGATGCAAAATTCAACATATCTTCTGGAACGCCTTGAGCATCAGGTAAGTTACCACCGAATTTATTACATTTAGCAACTAAGTATTTTGGAACTGAAGATGAACCGTGAAGAACAACTGGGAAGTCGTATCCTACAACAGCATTGATAGCTTTTTTGCATGCAGCTAATCTTTCAAAATCAAGTTTAGCTTCGCCTTTGAATTTGTAAGCTCCGTGAGAAGTTCCGATAGCTATTGCTAATGAATCACAACCAGATTCTTTAACGAATCTTGCAGCTTCTTCAGGGTCTGTGTAAGTTGAATCAGCGGCGTGAACTTTAACGTCATCTTCAACACCAGCTAATTTACCAAGTTCGGCTTCTACAGAAACTCCGTGTGCGTGAGCATATTCTACAACTTGTTTAGTTAATGCAATATTTTCATCTAATGGGAATCTAGAACCATCAATCATAACTGATGAGAAACCACCATCGATACAAGATTTACAAATTTCAAAATCAGCACCGTGATCTAAGTGTAATGCGATAGGTACTGTAGTTGTAGCTAATGCAGCATCAACTAATTTTACTAGATATGTTTGGTTAGCATATTTTCTTGCACCTGCAGAAACTTGTAAAATGATTGGTGATTGTGTTTCTTCAGCTGCTTCTGCAATTGCTTGAAGAATTTCCATATTGTTAACATTATAAGCACCGATAGCATATTTGCCTTTTAATGCTTTTTCGAACAATTCTTTTGTTCCAACTAATTTTCTTTCGCTCATTGGAGCCTCCTTCTTAATTTGTACCTTAATACACTTACAAAAATACAATAAATATACCTAATTTACAAGTGGAAAAAATAGTGAATAATGAACGGTAAAAAGTTAAGATAATAAAGCTATAGTTTTGTCTTAAATAATTTTATTGACAGGATTATGTTTTGCAGATAACATTTTTTTATGAGTAAAGATGAAAAAATGTTAGTTGAAATGTATACAGATGGAGCTTGTAGTGGAAATCCTGGGTCAGGCGGCTATGGAACTATTTTGAGATACAAAGATGTTAATGGTGATTGGCATGAAAAAGAATTATCATCAGGTTATAAAATAACAACAAATAATAGAATGGAATTGATGGGTCCTATTGTAGGCTTAGAGGCTCTTAAAAAGTCTTGCAAAGTCAAAATTTATTCAGATAGCAAATATTTTATAGATGCTTTTGAAAAAAAATGGATTGATTCATGGCAAAAAAATAATTGGAGAACTGCCGCTAAAAAACCTGTTAAAAATATAGAGTTGTGGAAGCGAATGCTTGAAGCTATGGAAAAACATGAAGTTGAATTGATTTGGGTAAAAGGGCATAATGGTCATGAGTTTAATGAAAGATGTGACCAATTAGCAGTAAACTCTTCTAAGGGCGAAATTTTGATAGAAGATTCTTTTTCTATTTAATAGTGGTTTTTATGAAAACAATTTAAACGTTCTATCAACATTATCTTTAGCAACTGTTTTTAAAGTATCAATTTCTGTTTTAATTGCATTTCGTTCTGTGTCTAAACTAGCTATATCTGTATCAAATTTTTTATCTTTTGCATCTATTTTTGCCATAGACGATTCATATTTTGCTTCTGCTTTTTTTAGATTCTTTTCATCAGATACTTCTTGTAGATTAGTATCAGTTGCTACATTTGTATCAAAATAGTTTCCTGTTGAAGGATCTTTTTTAGATAGAATAACAAAGCCTGCATCTAGCATGTTTGTAAACCAAGTAGTGTCATTTTCGTGACCATCCATTAAGAAGTATGTGCCAGATGAGATTGCTTTCCCTATTTCAAGGTAGTTATCATATCCTGGCGCAGTTGATGGATCATATTTTGAAGTTTTTGTACTTGAACTTGTACCTGTTGTCGCTGAAGGAGTCCCACCAGAATATGACCATCCATTAGCTTCGGTATAGCCATACCCAGCCATTGTAGATTCATCTTGCATTTGTGCTGGAGTTAATTGGGTAGACCCTGTAGCAACCCCTGCACTTCCAGATGCATATACACAATTTGTATATGTATTTGTTCCTGTAGACCCGTTTATGAAAGTCAAGCCTGACGTATTTGTTGAATAGCCATTAACTACACTTCCACCATTAACGTATCCAATAAAGGAAGCAGAATAGACAGAACCATTAACATTTCCTGTTGAATAAGAATTCGAAACGGTTGTAGCATATATTTGTCCAATTAATCCTCCAACTCTAGAAACCCCTGAATCAATATTTGCGGTTGAATAGGAATTCGATACAGTAGAGTTACTAGTTGTAACACCAACAAGGCCTCCTACGAAGTTTCCTGTTGAATTAACAGTCCCTGTCGTATAGGAGTTGTCTATTGTTGTATTAGCTCCGCATCCTACAAGTATGCCTGTCCAATTCCCTGTCGAATTGATATTAGCATCAGTGACCCCAACATTTTTTATAGTTGCTCCATTTGTATAACCAAATAATCCTGCAGCACCCGCTGAGGATACTGTAAGATTAGATATCGTATGTCCATTTCCATCGAATGATCCTTTAAATGAGTTTGTAGAATCAGTACCGATTCTTGCGAAATTGGATACTGATGACAAATCTAGATTGTTATCAAGAACAAAAGTTACGCCAGAGGTATTAACTCCGCCATCTGTTAGGGCTGCTAACTGATTTAAATCATCAATAGTTGAAATATGATATGTTTCCCCCGCAGTAAAAGATGTAAGAGCGGAAACATTAGCATTTTTTACAGTAGCAGAACTTCCTAATGCTCCAGTCACACCAGAGATAGTATGATTATCAGCATCTAAAGTCCCCGCAAAATTACTTACAGAACTTGTTAAATTTATGTCAGACATTAATACATATTTGTTCCCACTTGAAGATGCTGCTTTAGCTGTTAGTTGGTCCGCTGAAAAGATGCATATTTGAGATGTATCAGATGTCAAGACAGTGTTTGAGCTAGATTTTTGGCAGTAGCCTGATTTTAAGCAGGCAAATTCTATTCCGTTTCCTTCTGCTGAACTATTAAAATAGTCAATGTCTGCTTGTGATACAAGTGTCGCACTTCCAGAAGAGAGCTTGTATCCAGCTGCCACAAGATTGTTGTACGTAGCATCAATATATGCTGAGGATCCGTCCGAGCCTACAGTTTTTAACTGTATCTTTGATGCATTGAGGGCGTCTTCATATTCAGAGTACACTTGGTCTGACTCATTAGCCATTTGTAGCTTCTGAGCCTCAAGTTTCTGAGCCTTATACTCTATGTCATGCTGTCTACTCGTGAGTGACAGCAATCGTGCTTGAGAAGACGATAGTCCCATTTTATTCCTTATTTTGTAATGTTTCTTTAGTAATGCGCAAATTAAAACTAAATAACACTATGTTGTATTACGGCATAATAAGAAATAAATTCAGTTATTGTTTACAATAATTTACAAAGTAAAATACTGGAAAATACATATATACTAAGGGATTACAGGGGCGTCCAAACAGGTTGTTTCTATTGGATAATAAACAAAATACTCTAATGCTGTAAATTTTTACTCAAATAAATTATGTAGGCGTTCTTTGATATCGCCATCATCAAGATCATGTGTTATTTTATTTAGATCTAATGCCATTTGGTAGTATTCAGCCGAGGATTTCGGCTCGCTCATTGCTTGGTATGCTCGTCCTGTATTAAAATAAGCTAATGTATAGTTAGGATTTATGTCAATTGCTTGTAAGAAATATTTAATGGATTCTTCAGTGTCTCCAATGCCATCGAGGTATACCACTCCCAAATTGTTTTGTGCAACTTCAAATTCTGGGTTGAGTTCTATTGCTTTGTGCAAAGATACCAATGCTTCTTCAACATAATCTTTTTCCCATAGGGCAAGTCCGGCTTTTGCATAGGCCATAAAGTTATCAGGATTTATTGTAATTCCATCACAATATGTTCTGATTGCTTTATCCAAATCTCCTTTTGCCATGAATAAATCGCCCAAAGACAGCATTAAGTCATAGTTACTTGGATCAAGCACTAATCCAGCCTGGAATGTTGCTTCAGCAGCTTCGAAGTTGCCTTTTACTTCACCATAAAGAGCTCCTAGTGCGTGGCATACAATGGATGTCCATCCTTCATCAGGATTCGATTTGATTGCTTTTTGATAATATTCAATTGCATCATCATACAATTCTGCCCTGACGAAAGAATAAGCAAGTGAATTATTATAATATGGATTATCGTCATCTTCTTCTAGTGCAAGCTTGAACGCGGCAATAGAATTTATTTTATCATTTTTCCTTAGATACAGGTGCCCTAATTCATAATAAATTTTGCCATTATCAACTCCAAATTCAAGAAGTTGGTTGTAATAATCAATTATTGTATCTATTTCCTCTGGGAAATACGTTTGCATTATGGTAGCTAATTTTATAATTATTTCTCTGTTTTTGGGCGTAGTTTTCAATGCATTCTTGTAGTATTCAAGACTTGATAAAATATCGTTGCATTCTAATGATAAATCTCCTAATTTTTTGTAGAAAATATCTCCGTGTTCTGTTTTCTTCATCCCAACTGAATAAGCATTAAAAGCAGATGAGAATAACTTTATTTTCTCAAGAGTTGATCCAAGGGTATTGTATGATGCAACAGAAAAATTGTCAGACACTGATTCACACATCATTTTTAAAGCGGCAAAATCTCCAAATATTAAAACACTTCCAGAAATTAGATAATACATAAATTTCATCATTCCAGAAATACTTTTACCTTGGCGTCTCATTTTTTCTAAAATAAGTTGTGATAAAAATAATCTTGGTCTTGCAGAATTTGAGTGTTTTGAACGTATTGCAATTTTAAACTCTGATTCTGCACCATTATAGTCTTCAGCGATAGTATAAAAATACCCTGTATAAATGTGTGCATTAACGTTGCCAGGTTCTATTGTTGTCGCAGTTTTGCATTGATCGATAGCTGTTTCAATTGATATTTGTCCTTTTTCCCACATTAAACTTGCAAGACGATAGTATGCCTCAGCTAATCTTGAATTATATTTAATAGCATCAATATAATAGGATATAGCTCTATCAATATCTTCGCGTTGTTGCTTAATAAGATATTTTTGGTGGGCTAAACGTGCATTTTCAAGTGCTTGTTCTGCTTTTTGGGTTCTATCTTCAGCAGGTATCATTACTTGTTCGGGCATTATCTCTCCATATGCTGTCTGACGTAATATGATAAACGGCATTGATTTTTGAATCTTTAGTCGAAAATTTTCGAAATCACCTATATAGTTTATTTTATAAAAATTGATTTTTTAAAGTTTATCTGAAATGTGTTTTTAACCTAAAGAATATCTCAGGGTGTGCTTTTTAGAAGATATGGGAATCATGGGATAAAATGTAATAAATTTTTGGGAAATTTTATTAATTATTAAAATTATTAATCCAAAATTCTAACATGTTTAATCCAAAATTTGCATGGAGCATTCGGAAAAATTTCTAATTTTTCTCGCAACTCCGAAGTCTAGTAAAAATAGGGGTAAATATAAGTTAGCCTTTTACCTAGATTATTCTTGTCTTTTACACCCTATACTTCGGATACGAAAAACCATGATTTACCCCTTAAAATTGTATATTTGGAGTTTTTCCGTATCCTCATGCTAAACAAGTTAATATATAATTATTTTAAAAAAAATAGACAGTTGGGTTATTTTATAAAATTCCAAAAATATCTTTTGAGTTTTTGAACCAATGATAATTTTATATTATTTTCTCCTGAAACGGAAACTAATTGGTATTCTTCAGGTTGTGTTGTTCGTGTATATTTTGTGTCTGTAGGTCCAAAAAGCATGACATAAACAGGTTTATATCTGTCCGGAATTTCTAAAAATGCACACAAATCTGGGAAACATTTTAAACAAATTTGAGCAAACCCACACCATAATGTTCCAACTCCAAAACTTTGTGCAAGTAATTCAAAGTAACTTAGGTTTATTACAGGGTCGATGTCTTTACACGGAGCGTCAATCGGTGAAGACACAACTATCATATGTGGAGCCCCTCTAAATATTACATCATTTCCATTAGAAAATGCGGCTTTATATCTTGGTAATTTTTTAGTTATAAAATTCAATTTTTTGTTTTCAAAAATAGCTTTTATTTTTGAATTAGTTAAATCCCTAAATTTGTCCATTATTTCTATATCATCTATTATAGAGATATGTAAATTATGGTCATTGCACCCTGTCGGAGAATATTTTAGTGCCTCTTTTAGTTTATCCAATCTATATTTGTCTAAGTTTTCGCTCTTATAATGTCTAATGCTTTTTCTAGATTGAATTAGATTTAATAAACTATCAAAAGGAGGAAAATTGTTTGTTAAATCTGAATCTTCAGGTTTTTTATCCATAATAGATATTGCACCTGTAGGACAAATAGCTAAACAGTGTTGGCATTTTATGCACCGGTCTATATCTGTGATAGTTGGAATGTTGTTTTCGTCAAACCTGATAATCCCCGAGGGACAATCTTTTACACAATTACCGCAGTGTACACATTTCCCTTCAGCTATTTCAAAATTTAATTTATTCAATTTTCCTCCTTTTTATAATTAATCCTAAAATTGTACTACAATCAATAAGATGATAGGGTTATATTTTGCTCTCTTACTACATTTTAGTAGTTAATAAAAAGAGATTGTCCAAAATTTTGGGCAACCTCTTTTTTTATTCTTTAATAAATTAAATTTATTAATTATACAAGAGCAGGTTCTGCAAATTTAGCTCTTTCTTCGTCAGAAACGCCTCTTATTGTTAGATTTACTCTGCCTCTTTCGTCAATCTTAAGAATTTTAACAATTACTTGATCCCCAACATTAATATGTGGTTCAATTGTTTCGATTCTTTCGTTGCAGATTTGAGAAATGTGGACCATTCCATCTTTTCCACCACCAAGTTCAACGAATGCTCCGATAGGTATAATTCTAACAACTTTACCCTTCATTACCATTCCAAGTTCAGGTTTGAAAGTAAGATTTTTAATCATCTTCTTAGCTATTTCAGCACCTTCTTGGTCGTTAGAAGTGATTGTAACGATACCTGAATCTTGAATATCAATTTCAGCACCTGATGCATCAATGATAGCTCTGATTTGCTTACCGCCAGGTCCGATAACTGATCCGATATCTTCTGTAGCAATAGTCATTGTAGATATACTTGGAGCATATGAGGACATTTGTCCAGGTTCTGTTATCGCTTTTCTCATTTCATTTAAGATATATAATCTGCCTTCTTTTGCTTGACTTAAAGCACTTCTAAGTGTTTCATTAGCAATACCTTTTGCCTTCATATCCATTTGAAGAGCTGTTATACCATCATCATTACCTGTAACTTTAAAGTCCATATCACCAAGGAAATCTTCAATACCTTGAATATCTGTCAATACAACAGGTTCTCTACCTTCTTCTTTTATCATACCCATTGCAACACCACCAATCATACATTTAACAGGAACACCTGCATTCATTAATGCCATTGATGAGCCACAAGTAGAAGCCATTGATGTAGAACCATTTGATTCTAATACATCAGATGTAACTCTGATTGTGTATCCAAAGTCTTCCAATGAAGGAAGTGCAGGAATGTTAGCTCTTTCAGCTAAGTTTCCGTGACCAACTTCACGACGTCCAGGTCCTCTTACTGGTTTTACTTCACCAACTGAGAATCCAGGGAAGATATATTTGTGCATATAAGTTCTTTCTGTTTGAGGGTCAACACCATCTAGTTCTTGTTTCATACTAGGGCCTGCAAGTGTTACAGCAGATAATACTTGAGTTTGACCTCTTGTAAATATTGCTGAACCGTGAGCTCTAGGAATAACCCCAACTTCACACCAGATTGGTCTGACTTCATTTGATTTTCTTCCGTCAGCTCTAACACCTTCATCCAAAATCATTGCTCTCATTATTTTCTTTTCTGCTGCTTTGAATTCTTCTGAAACAAAATCAATTCCAGAGTCTTCCATCATTTTCTTAATAGCGTGATCTTCTGGAAGAGCTTCTATTTTTTCTTTAACAAGTTTTTTAGCTCCATCAAGTTTTTCTTGTCTGTATGCTCTATCAAAATTATGATAAGCATCAAAGATTATATCGTGAGCATTTTCATTAATAAGTTGTTTGATTTCAGTAGTATCATAAGGATTAACAAATTCTCCTTTTACTGCACCACATTGTTTTGCAAATTCAACTTGTGCTTCACATTGTTTTTTGATTTCTGCTTGTGCAAATTCAACAGCTTCCATAATAATGTCTTCTGATACAAATTTACATCCAGCTTCTACCATAAGAACTGAATCATGAGTCCCTGATACAACAATGTCTAAATCAGATTGTTTAGCTTGTTGGTGAGTTGGGTTTGCAATCAATGTACCATCAGCATCTCTTGATACACGTACAGCACCAATAGGTCCTTCAAAAGGAGCGCCTGATAACATAAGAGCACAAGATGCACCTAACATTGCTAACGTGTCAGGTTGATTTTCTTGGTCGTAGCTGAATAATTGAGCTACAATCTGTATGTCATTTCTGTATCCTTTTGGGAACAATGGTCTGACTGGTCTATCAATCAATCTTGATACTAATATTGCTTTATCACTTGATCTGCCTTCTGAACGGTTATATCCACCCGGAATTCTACCGATTGAAGACATTCTTTCTTCATAATCAATTAGTAATGGGAAAAAGTCTATCCCAACTCTTGGTTTTTTGCTAACGCAGCAATGAACAAATAACATTGTGTCTCCACATTTTATTGTAACACTACCATTAGCTGTTTGTGCATACTTACCTGTTTCAACTGTTACGGTTTTATCACCGATTTGAAGTTGCATACTTTTAGTTTCTGGTATCATTTTACCTTCTTTCTCCGGCTACTCGAAAGCCGAAATTAATTGTCATACTTTAATTTTCTTTCCATTCCATTATACAACAAATACTCTAATTAAAAAAAATAATTGTAAAATATTGTAACGCAATAATTGACAAAGTATATACTATAAGTATATACTAAGTATATAAGTTGGATAAAAATATAGGTTGGTTTTTTAATTAAAAACTGACTTAGTAATTTACAGCGTATATAAAGAAGTAGAGAAATCTTATAGAAAATGAAAATAAAGGTGTATCTTATTTAGCGGTTGTGTCCCTATTTATCCATACTCCATTATTAGTTGTTCCACAAAGATAGTTGAATATTACAAAAGTGTATAGTGTACTAAGGAGTTTATGTATGGCAGAATCTTATCCAATTAAAATGAAGAAAACTAACAAGTCATCAGATCCCTCTAAAAACAGTGTTTTAAAGGCTTGTCCAAGTTCTGACTTATCTCGTTATATTAGAGATATTTCAAAATTTCCTATTTTGTCTGCTGAAGAAGAAAGGGAAGTTGCAAAAAAGGCTAACTCTGGGGATGAGGAAGCAAAAAAACGAATGATACAATCAAATTTAAGACTTGTGATAACCATTGCAAAAAAGGCAATACATATGTCAAATCTTCCTTTAATTGATTTAGTCCAGGAAGGAAATTTGGGGTTGATGGTTGCGGTTGAAAAATTTAACTGGAAATTAGGTTACAAATTTCAAACCTATGCAACATGGTGGATTAAACAAGCGATGTTTAAAGCGATTTCAGAACAGTCTCACAGTATGAAAATCCCTGTTTATATTCAGGAAACATTATCAAAATTTTCAAAAGTTAAGGCTGAAATGGAACGCAAATATAATTGTCAGGTTAAAAATAAAGAGGTTGCAGAAAAGATGAATATTTCTCCTGATAAATTAGATACATTTTTATCTGCCTATTCAAAAACAATTTCCATAGAAGGCAGTATGGAATGTCAAAACGGTAAAGAATTAAACGTGGCGGACATTTTAGAAGATACTTCTACGAATGTATCTTCTACCGTTGAGGCAGAAAGTTTAAAAGATGATTTAGAGAATGTTATTTCAACATTGAAGGACAGAGAACAAGCGATTGTCAGAATGCGCTACGGACTAGGGGACATAACAAAAAGAACTTTGGAAGAAATCGGTAATATTTACGGGGTAACAAAAGAATGTATTAGACAAACAGAATTAAGAGCTTTAAAAAAAATGCGTAATAATAAATTATTAAGTTGTTACGTTGACTAGGAGGGGTAAACAGGTAAATGTATTTTACTAATACTAAAATATTTAAAATAGACTAATCTCATCACTTATCTATATATTTAGAAGGGCGAAAAATAAGAATTTTTCGCCCTCTTTTTGGCACTACGTGCGTAGACATGTTCTCATTAAAATTCCAGTTATTTTAAGATTATTTATACCATTTATTTATCCTCATTTATTCTTCCACGCAAAAAATATTTTTATATGCTTTAAAATAACTGAAAGGTATATTTATGTCCCCAATAAATTTTAAAGCAAATTATATAAAACCGGCAGTTGTTCAAAAAAGATTGATTGATGGAAGTTATGCCGATTCTAAAGGGTCTTTTATTGAATTTGATTATAAAAATAAAAAAGATATGGATTCCCTAAAAAAAGTATCGGAGATTTGGGGTGCAGGAACTTTTGCTTATGATATATATGACGAATCGGATCGAGCTTCTATAGAAGAAGATGATACAAAACATACTTATGCAATAACAAAACAAAAATCAGGGTTTAATAATGTAGATCCATATGAGATTATGGGTTTAGCCTATGTAGAAGAAAAATCTCCGAAGGAAAAGGAATTAGTATACTTGCAAGCCGAACCTGCCAGTTCAGACATATGTGAAGATAAGCCGATAAAACATATAGGATCCACAATGTTAGATTCATTAAAATCCATTTCATCTAATAATTCGATTACTCTTAAGTCTGTAAATTCTGCAATTGATTTTTATGAAACTAATGGTTTCAAGAGAAATACTAAAGGTTCTTCTCTCGAATATATCTGGAATGCGTAACTCGCGGAGGAAATATCAAGAATGTCTTCAATCAGTTTTAAATCTAATTATATAAAGCCATTGTGTATACAGAAAAAATCTTCTGTGGAAGATAATTATGTCAATTCGAAAGCCTCTCTGGTTGAAATTGATATGACAAATAGTAGTGATGTGTCTGCTGTTGATAATCTTCCTGCATTGTGGGGTAAAAAAAATTATGTCACAGAGATAGCAAAAGAAGTAAAAAAAATATATAACTATGAAGAGAGTAATACCCCTAAACATGTGTATGCTGTTACTCTTCAATCTTCTAATTTCGATCAATTAAATTCTAAAAAGGTATTGGGAATCGTTCAATTAGATACCCGTGCAGATAATATAAACGAACTTGACTATCTTCAAGTTAATCCTAAGTGTGCAAAAACATATGTTGCAGGTGAAGATAGGAGACCTTACAAGAATATTGGTTCGTCACTTTTAAATTCTCTAAAAGAATTATATCCAAAGAAACGTATTCATTTATGTGCAATTCCAAGTGCTGTTGAATTTTATAAGAATAATGATTTTGTTCAAACAAAATCACGTGATGAGCAAGATTTTACGTGGAATGCATAGTTGAGGTAACTTAATTAGAAGATTTTATTTTAATGATATTTATTTTTGTCCAGTTGTATTATTCGCTTGTGTTTGTTTTTTCTTGTAATTTAACAATGCACCCACAGTATCAAAAATTATAGCATATACAATTACGTTGATTAAACCATCACATAAGGCTGATGCAAATTTTGGTTTTGTAATTCCAAATGACATTGCAGGTATTTTTAATTCTGGTTTTAGCCCTTTTACAATACCAATGGCTCCGCCAATTAACCCTCCAATTTTTGAGTATGTATTACTACTATACCTTTTCTCCGTGGGTTTATTTACAATATCATATCCTTGGTCATGATATTGTAAAGCTTTGTCAGTTACAGTCGTTGCACCTATTTTTTTGTTAAATTTATCAAAACCTATATTATATATACCAAGTTCTGTAAATCCAATGGCACCTATAACTGGAGCAATAATTCTTGTTAACAATTTATTTTTAGGGGGATTTGGTAGTCTAATTGATGTTTCTGCGGTAATAGAACCGGCTAATGCTCCAACTCCTGCCATTGTGTAGAGGTGTTTTTTGTAGGTTTTTTTGTCTACATTTTCAGCAGAGACAACTTCTCCAGTTGTTTTATTTTTGAGCAATGTTGTATTAAATTGTGATTGCGGGTTATTGCTAACAATATTATTCACCATTTTAGGAACTCCTAACAAATAAATAATAGCTGTAATTCAAAAATTTGCTAATATATTAAAAAATATTACAGAGCTTTTGCAACGGACTTTATATTTTCATCTGTGATATTTGATATTCCAATTTGTTTATATTCATCTGACAACTTGTCCATCCCTTTTAAGGTTGTCATTGCTTTTAATATGACAGTTTGATTTTTCCCGTTTAATAATGATACAAGGCTATTTTCATCTCTTATAAGTTCCATTACGAAAAATATAAAATCACTTTCTTCGTATAGTTCTTCATACAGGAATGAAACATACTTGTCTATGTCCATTTTCTTTAAAAGGATATTTATATCATTGATTTCATTTTTTATATTTTTATCTTCATCAAAAAGATATTCATCGGTACTCGTAAATAAATCAAATTTGTCTTTCGCTAAAACTAGTGCTGTTGCAATAGGTCCAGTAGGAGAAGATTTTAACATCTTATCTACCATTTCGTAAAATCGAAAATCGATAATTTGGGATATTGGTATAACTTCTACCAAACTGTTTAAAATATAACAAAATACAAGAATTGCATCATCATTATATTCGGTATTTAAAAGATCTGTTATAGGAACTAAAAACGGAATTTCGGCTGCGATATTTTCTCCCATTCTTGATGTCTTCATAATTTTTAGTATATAAGGTAATGCATCTTTATTTTGGTATGCAACTAAAAATTTTACTGCTTTATATTCTTCAAAGGAATCTTCGGATTTTAATATTTCAATAGCTTTATTATATGAGGTTTGTTCTTTTAATATTGATAATGCTCTTGCACAATTTGAACTTAATTCAGAATTTTCTGAATGTGCATTTATTATTAAATACTCAACTGCGGGTGGGTATTCTATATAAGAGAAAAATCCGGCAGCGTAAGTTTTTGCACTGTCTGAGCCATTTTTAAGATATTCGAAAATTTTCTGTTTATCTTTTTCATTTGCAAACTCTGCAAGAGTAGAAGTGATAAAATCTTCATAATGAGGTGAGTATATTTCAAAAAACTTGTACAAATTTTGGTAGTTTGATTTATTACAAGCGTCTGTCAATCTTTGTGATACGTTTCGTTTAATAAAATCAAACAAAAAATCATCTTTCGAAACGAGTTCGGAAAACAAAGCCACATCGGCTTGATTTATGAGATGTTGAGCGGCAGGTTCATAATCCTTAGGATTTTTCCCTGTCAAATTTTTTATTAAGTCCATAAATAATTAATCTAAATAAAATACAGTAACAACTTTGTGTCCCTCTTCAGCAAATTCAACTGCTGTATGAAGGGTTTTACTAGTATGAGACAAGAAACAGATTAACTGATTGCAATCATCAATTATTTCTCTATTGCAAACTCTAGACGCATCAGCAAGTGTCATCATTGCTCTATCAGAGTGTTCAACAATATTTGGAACCCCGATAAGTTGGTCTTGAACGTCACTTGGCTGTTGTCCAATTGTTTGAGGTAAAATAACTTTCAGTTTTTGAGGGTTAGATTTCATTGCCCCTCTTATAGCTGCTGCATTTGTACCATAAGACCCCCCTGATGTGATGATCGTATTCCCTTGTGTAACAAGGGCTGTAGCCAATGTTTCAATCATTTGTTGATGTGTAATGGCTAAATTTCTTGACCCAATTATTGCAATTTTCTTTGCAGGTTGTTTGATAGTGGCTAATTCCATAGACAATTCATCAATTGTATCTGGAGCATTTGGATCGGTTGTAATTTTATCATCCATAGGAACCATAATTGATGATGACTTTTGGTTTTCGGTATTACCTGAGATATTTTTGATTTCTGTCATTTTTCCGCCTTTTTAATTGCAATATATATAATTTTCGTGTAAGGTAATGATATCATAAAAGTTTTATTTTGGGAATAGGGAATGGAAAATTTTTTAGAGGGGCTTAATGAAGAACAGCTCGAGTCAGTAAAAACAACTAAGGGGTCACTTCTTATTTTAGCGGGTGCCGGAAGTGGTAAAACCAAGGTGTTAACTTCCAGAATTGCTTATATGATAAAAAATGGCGTTAGGGCTCATAGTATTTTGGCTGTCACTTTTACTAACAAAGCTGCCAAAGAAATGAGAAATCGTCTTTCTTCTATTCTTGGTGAAGACGTTGTTAAATATATGTGGGTGGGAACTTTTCACAGTATTTGCGGACGTATTTTAAGACAAGATATTGATAAATATAATTTCCAATCAGGTAGAAGTTTAGATAAAAATTTTACAATTTATGATGAACAAGATTCTCTTGCCGTAATAAAACAAGCAATCAAAAAATTAAATATTGATGATAAAGTTTATCAACCAAAACTTGTAAAATCGGTTATTTCAAATGCTAAAAGTAAAATGCAGGATGCTTATTCTTTCGCAACATTTGCAAGAGATTTTAAATCTCAAAAAATCGCGCAGATTTTTGAGCTTTATGAAACAGGTTTAAACAATAATAATGCAATTGATTTTGATGATATGCTTATGCTTTGTGGGAAATTACTTGAGCAAAATGCTGAAGTAAGAGAAAAATATTATTCAAGATTTGAACAAATATTGGTAGATGAGTTCCAAGATACAAATAAGGCTCAATATGACCTTGTTAGAGCGTTATACACAAATCATCAACCTGAAGATAAACTTCCTCAATCACGTTCTTTGTGTGTAGTTGGTGATGTTGACCAATCTATATATAGTTGGCGTGGAGCTGATTTTAAAATTATTTTAAATTTTCAAAATGATTTTAAAAAATGCAAACTTGTTAAATTAGAACAAAATTATCGTTCAACCGGGACAATTCTTTCCGCCGCAAATTCTATTATTGAAAACAATGAAGAACGTGTGGACAAAGTCCTTTATTCTAATAAAGGTGATGGCGAAAAAATCACGTATTTTCAAGCTAATGATGAAGCTGAAGAAGCCAATTATATAGCGTCCAAAATAAAGGAAACTTCTGCTAATTATAATCAGTTTGCTATTCTTTATAGAACTAATGCTCAATCGAGAGCCTTAGAAGAAGCGTGTATTGCTTCTAGCATTCCTTACAAAATTTATGGCGGTTTGAAGTTCTATGATAGAAAAGAAATCAAAGATGCGATTTCTTATTTGAAATTAATTTTTAATATGAATGATTCTCAAAGCTTGAAGAGAATTGTAAATATCCCAAAACGTGCGATTGGTGAAACGACTCTGAAACACCTTCAAGAATTTTCTGATGTAAATGAAATAAGTCTTTATCAAGCTATTGAAAGAATAGAAGATGTTGATACAATAAATTCAAAGACAAAATCAAAACTTGTTGATTTCGCAAAGTTGATTGCGAATTTGAAAGAAGTCCAAAACAATTATCCATTACATGAATTTATAAGTCTTGTTCTTGAAAAGAGTGGATATTTACGTGAATTACAAGCTGAGGGTTCTCCAGAAGAACTAGCAAGAATAGAGAATTTGCAGGAACTTGTTAATGTAGCAAGTGAGTTTGAACCTGAGGATAAAGACAATGCACTTGGTGAATTTTTAGCACAAGTTGCTCTTGTATCAGATATTGATGGAATGGAAGAAATAACTAACAACGTTACTCTTATGACACTCCACTCTGCAAAAGGTTTGGAATTTCCTATTATATTCCTGGCTGGGTTGGAAGAAGGTATATTCCCTCATTCAAGAACATTTAGTTCTATAAGTGAATTAGAAGAAGAACGTCGCCTAATGTATGTCGGTGTGACACGTGCAGAAGAAAAATTGTATATTACATCTGCTAAACGCAGACAGATGTGGGGTGAATATAAATACTATAATCCTAGCAGATTTTTAGAAGAAATTCCTCCTAAATTAATAGAATCAACAGTTTCTGAAGGTGAATATTCATCAGAAAGAACATTTAGAAGTGCTGTTAATAAAATTAAATCAAATAATCCTAGCGGTTCTAATAATTCATATAAATCTGATTGGGGAGAATCATCATCAAAAAGTACATCAAACTCAGGTTCTTTTGGAAAAGGGTTTGTAGCTCCTAAAGGTTCACAAGGGCTTGGAAATGCTCAGAAAAAATCAGGATCAGGTTTCGGCTCAAATTTTGTGCCACCGTCGAGTGTTAAAGGTTTGAGTAATAATTCAAAACCTAATTCTTCATATAATAAATCAAGTAGAACTCCATCAAGAACGATTTTAACAAAGAGTAATTTGAATAAACAAAAAGCGGAAGCTAGAGCTGAGGCTAGTGCTAAAGCATTTTTTGAAAATAATTCAATAAAGAAAATGATTGAAGAAAAACGTCAGCAAGAAGAGGAAAAAGTCCAATTAGAAAAAGAGAGAGATGAAAAGAAGTCTCAAATAGATTATTTCTATAATGAAGGTGAAAGAGTTTTCCACGAAAAATTAGGTATTGGTCATATTGTTGAAGTTACTCAAATCGGTGATAGTACTATGTACACAATTGATTTTGGCAAAATGGGTAAAAAGGCAATGGACGCCGCTTATGCTCACCTCAAAAAGTTCTAGTGCTATGCACATAATCATATGTTACGTTTAAGTTTCTAGTTATTAGCTAGGGTCAAGTACTTCCAGTTTAATGACATTTTTTGTTATTCGCTAATAACTCGCTGTTTGTTGAGTTTATTTGTGCTATTCACATAAACAGGTTATGTTTATAACATTTACCCCTTCCAGTTATTCGCTAGGGGTAAAGAACTTGGTTTAATTAAATTCTTTGTTATCCGCTCATAACTCGCTGTTCATTTTGTTTAATTTTATGCACATAATCAACTTTTATCAACATTTACCCCCTAACCCAGCAAAAAATATTTTTACAGTTTTTTAAATAACTGAAAGGTATATTTATGCCCCCAATAAATTTCGGTTCAAATTTTTTAAAGACTATATCAATACCTCACAAAAGTGCGGAGAATCAGTATTCTAATTCTGATGTTGCTATTGTAGAATTAGACGAAAACGATTGCAATGACACTTACGCTGTTGGGGATGCTGCTATCAAATGGGATAATGTCGGGAAATCTTTTGGATTAGATATATATAGTGAAATGTTAAAGCCTGATATAGCTTGTGATTCTAAGAAAGAGCATTATTTGGCTATAACAGAACAAGAATCTGGGTATAAATATTTAAATCCTAACAAAATTATTGCACTTGCCATGTTTTCTGAAAAAAAGGGAAATACAAATAAATTAAACTGGTTACAGGTTAATCCTTCTACTAATAAAGAAAATTCTCAAAACAGAAGTTTTAAACATGTGGGAGTATCAATGCTTGATTTTATTAAGAATAATTATTCATCAAAACCAATATATGTTGAATCTACAGAGAATTCTGCTAGTTTTTATACCAAAAATAAGTTTGAAGCTATTGATAAGAAACATCCTTATAATCTAATTTGGATGGGTTAATTGTATTATTTAATATTACAGAAAGGTTTATGTTTTGCCTCCGATAAGTTTTAAAGCGAATTATTTGAAAACTGTAACTATACCTTGTTTGCCGAAGCCAGGTATTGAACAGGAGAAAGATGTATCAATTGTTGAGTTGAATACTTCCGATAAGATTGATATGAGGGCGTTAAGGACGGTTGCGGATTTGTGGGATAATAAAGCCAATACTTATGCTTATTCAATATACAAGCGGGCAGATATTTATAATCCAGATGCAGATGAACATAGAACACATTATATTGCTTTGACAATGCAAAACTATGATTATAAAAAGCTTGATCCTAAAAAAGTTCTTGGGCTTGTTGAGGTTGAGGAAAAGGATGGTCCTGAAAATGAAATAAATTATATTCAAGTTGATCCGTCAAATAACTCAGACGACAGTCCTTATAGTCGTAGGTGTAAAAAAGTTGGAACGACTTTATTAGATTATATAAAAGAACGATATTCTGATAAACAAATATATGTTAATTCCTCTTATTCTGCGGTTGATTTTTATAAAAAAAATGGGTTTACTACCAAACAAGGTTGTAAAGATTCTCAATTAATTTGGACATCATAGGCAAAATTTTTTTTGAGATGTTTTAAAATATGTGAAAGGTTTATTTATATTTATGCCCCCAATAAGTTTTAAAGCTAGTCTTATAACAAGTGTTGACTTAAAGAAAAAGCGCAATGAAAAATCGTATAGAGATTGTCGCGCAAATCTTGTTGAACTGAGTAGCAAAAATGAGGATGATAAACTTGCTCTTGCTAAAATAGCTTGCGATTGGGAACATGAGGCTTCTGGATTCACGTATGAAGTTTATAATGAAATATTAAAAGATAAACTGTATCCTGATGTTAAAAAAGAACATTATTATGCTATAACAACTCAAAAAAGAAGGTTTGAAAAACTTGAACCCGAAAAAATTCTAGGAGTTGCATTATTTTCTGAGAAAAAAGACTCTAAAAACGAATTAAATTGGTTACAGGTTCATCCTAAAAACAATTCAGAATATAAACAATCAAGAGAGTATAAACGAGTTGGCGATTCAATAATTCATTACATTCAGAAAACATTTTCTAATAGTCCAATATATGTTCAATCTGGAGATTCCGCAGTTGGTTTTTATAAAAATAATGGATTCAAACCAAATAACGAAATATGTGACTATAAATTAACTTGGCAGGCTTAATTGGTATTTTTCAGTCAGCAGTTTCTTTTCAACTTCTATTGCTGTTGGGAAATATAGCTCCACTGTTTTTGCATCAATCACTTTTTTATTCAAAAATCTGAATATTTCAGCAAAGCTCTCTGTTATTCCTGATTTAACAATTTTTTCTGGTGTTGAATCTTGTATAAAATGTTTTAATCTAAAATTAGTATCGGTTTTAATTTTGTCCCAGTTGGCTACAAAATCTTTTGTGTAGGCTTCTACAAATTCAGGATTTGATGAGAACTCCAAATCAGCAAGCGAATTTATATTCCCAAAATTCTTGTAAGCATCTAAAAAATGTCCTATTTCGTGATATAGAATTGCGCCGATATTAGTAATATCCGTGTTGTCTTTAAATATCGCGATACAAATTTTTTCATCGCTCATTATTCCGCGTGTCGGAAAGCTCTTTTTTACTTGTTCTGCATATTTCTGACTATAGAATTTGTCATAGTTTTTATTTTCTTCTTCTTTTGTTTTTATATCGTAAACATTATTAACAAGTTTTATTGTTATATTTTTGTCTTCAAGAAGTTTTTGTATTTTAGGTGAAATAGTTTCTATTTCTGAATAAAAAACCTTTATGTATCCCTGGTAGGATTCGTCAATTAATACTTCATTCTTCATAAAGAGATTATACCAATTATTTTTATTAAGTAATGTTACAAAAATTCTAACCCTTTGGGCGACAAAATTAAAAGTACGTTGAGTGCATTGTGTTAAGAGGTAAATGCCTAAAATGTACAATATATTTGTATTACAGCCTGTTTTATTATTTTTTAAAACAAGATTTTAGCGCTAAAAATATTAATCCCTCGAAACGCATGCATGGCATGCATTTCGAGGTTTTTTAGCTCTTCCCTCTAGACCATTCGGTCTATAAAAAGTTCAACCTTTGGGTTGATGTTGCAGATATTAAAAACATGTACTCTATTCATAGGGAGAGAGAAATCAAATGAAGAAAGTATTTTTAATAGTACTGATTAGTCTTTTTACGGCAATCAGTGTTAATGCGGCCGATGATGTTTTACAAAGTGTTCAAATTGAACCTTTGAATGATTCATATAATATTGTTTTAGTAGCGGATAATGCTGTTACAGTTAAGAAAACTGTTCAAGCACCTAATAGAATTATTTTGAGTTTAAAAGGAATTAGAGCTTCTAAGACATTAAACACAGTTTATAAAAATGTATCAAACGTTGATAACGTCATTGTTGAGCCAACCGGACTTGATGGTTTAAGCATTATGCTTCAAGGTGAAAATGCATCTAATGCAACAGTCACTTTTGACTCTATGTTTTCTTCCGTGAAGGTTGATCAAAAAGCAAACCCTAAAAAAGAAATTTTATTAAATGCTCCAATTAATACTTTCACTCCAATCTACAAAAACGATTCTGATAATGGACCAAGTTTATTTGGCAACATTGATGTTCACTATATTTTGTCAGGGCTTAAAAAAGCATTATCTGGTAACAAAACAGTTAATTTATTAACACTGGGTATGTTTGGTCTTATATTCTTATTAGGAGTTAAGCTTATCAAAGGAAAAGACAACGATATCTCTGTTGGTTTGTCACAAGGTTTGCGTGAAAGAGATGAATCATATACAAAAAATGCTGCAAAATATACGCCTGGTTATAAACCAACAACTAAAAAGCCTTATACTACAACAACCTCAAATTATGGATTGAAGGCTTATCAAGAGAGTACACAGTCACCGTTTTTATCACATCATACAACGACTACAGGGCATACGTTAAACAATATGTCTAGTCCCCTATCATCTAATACAAGAAAGAATATGATGGCAGATTCTATTGGAACTCCAAAGAGAACAGTATCAGGTACCGTTCCTCAAAGAACAGCCCAAACACGTCCTGCAAGTAATACTATGACTCAACCAAAAGCCAAAGCTAAAACTGTTGACAGTGTAAAATTCTTAGAATCTATGTCTGCAATTTATGAAAAGAGTGGTAGACCTGATTTGGCTGATGGTATCAGAACAAAATTAAACAAAATTTCAAAATAGTTCACACTTATATAGACGATATTAGATAAATACATTTTAACAGGAACTGCAAGATTGTGGTTCCTGTTCTTTTTCTATTAATATTGCAAAAGGGGTTAACGTAGTTTATTTCTTCTCGGATAGGTTTTAATTTCATCCGACGGTATGCATTGCATCAAATATTTCTTTTCGTTGGACCCAAACTTCCATTTCAAGTTTTTTGCATTCTTCTTTTAGGGTTTCTTTTATATACTTGAATGGTTTATCGGCTTTTTCTATATCACATAACATAAACATTACAAAATGCCCTTGCATAAGTGTTTGTTTAATGTCTTCGATATTAACCTTGCACTCTGCGAGCATTGTAGCAACTTTTGCAACGATGCCTACTTTATCTGTTCCTGAAACTGTAATTATAATTTTATTATATGTTGTCATTAAATTTATCCTTTTTTCTAAGAGAACAAACTATTAATCTTATCAATAATATCTTGAGGATCAATTTCATTTGTAACCTTATTTATGTCTTGTGCAATTTGATACAACTTAGCTGCTTCAATTTTATCACCAATAATTGTGATTGCTCTTGCAAGATTAAAGTGAGCTAGGGCATAATTAGGATTGGACTCAGCAGACTTTCTAAATAGTTCAATAGCTTTTTGTACTCTACCTAAATCATCAAGATAAATTACACCAAGGTTGTTGTATGCAATGTCATAACCTTCATCATATTTTATAGCAAGGTCATATTCTTTGATTGCTTCTTCTGTATTTCCTTTACCCCAATGTAAAAATCCTAAGTTACAATGGATTTTTGAGTTTTCAGGATCAAGTTCTAATGCTTTACGATAAACTGTTACAGCATTGTCGTAGTCTTCTTTATCATAGAAGGCACTTCCTAGATTTATGTAGATATCAATGTCTTCAGGAGTCAAAGTATAAGCATCTTGATAAGAACAAATTGCCGCATCAAGATTGTTTTGGTTTTCTTGATAAACAAATCCTAGTGTTTGAGCAATAACGCTTGTCCATTTTTTATTTGGATTTAAAGTTATAGCTGATTGATAGTGTTGTATTGCGGTTTGAACTTCTCCTTTTACATAGTATAAATTTGCAAGGTTTGAGTGGAAGTCAGGAACCGTAGGCATAATAGAAATAAGTTTAAGATAAATTTCTATTGCTCTATCATAATCACCTTGTTCTTCGTAGGCCTGACAAAGATGTCTGTATGCAGGAATATTTAAGCTGTCTAACCAGATAGCCATTTTGTATTCAGTTATAGCATCTTCAAAATGCCCGACAGTTAAATAGACGTCGCCCAATAGACAATATAAAGGAACAAATCCTGGAGTTTTTTCAATTGTACTTGTATACAATTCAATTGCTACTTCAGGTCTTCTTATTTGAATAAGATAGAATCCTTTTAGTAATATTGGTAAAAATTGTAGATATGACAAAGAACGTGAAAAATTTGATATTGCTTTCACATCAAATGGGAATGTTAAAATTGCAATAATTTGTTCAAGTTTTGATTTAAAACTCGCCTTGAAATTCTTAAAAGAGGATGCTTGGTATAATTTGTGCAATAAAAAGTGTGCGCAAGAATTTCTGAAAGGTTTGTATTTTATAGCACTTTTTGCTGTTTCAATCGCTTCATAGAAATAAGCTTTTCTTGTATATGCTTCTGCTAAAACGTTGTATGCTTTGGCGTATTTAGGGTCTTTTTCAATTGCCATATTTAAGTAGTTTATGGCTTTATCTAGGTCCCCTTTGTAAAATTGTGCTTTCCCGATTTTATAATATATTTCGGCTGAATTCATATATGTTTCAAGTGCACATTGGTATTCTGTAATGGATTCATCTATGTACTGGCATGAATTAAAAATATCTAAATGCCATTGAAGATATAAATCTCCAAGTCTTATATGTAATTTAGCATTGTTAGGGTCTTTTTGTAAATCTAGTTGACATCTTTCAATTGCTTTTTTTACTTTATTATTTTTAGGTTGTTCTTCTAGAGAATCGCTATCTATCATTTTTAAGTTATCTTTCATTATCCCATTCCGTATATTTATTATTGTCCTAAACTGCTGCAGTAATCAAATAGTAATTGTTTATCCTTGTATGCTATTTTGTCGATGAGCATTCTGTACACTCCAGCCGGGAGTCCCTTATTGTCGAGAATTTTCCCTTTAAACAATATTTTTCCGTATCGTCCAGGTAAGGTTACCCTACAATCGTACTCTGTACCTGCTTCTATTGGGAAATCCGAATAAAATCTTACGCCTCTTGTACTTATGTCAATTAGTCTTGTTTCAATATTACCGATAAGTGGTCTGAATATTGTAATTTCACAACTCGATGAATATCTTGGAGATTTACGTGCATTTTTGATTTCAATGTTATCAGGGTCGTACTCTACGGTAAATTCATTCTCCATTGGAGATGTTATGATAATTGAATTTAAAGAAATTATTCCAGCGTATGAGAAAATACTGACCTTGATTTCGTTTGAAACTCTCAAAAATTCAGAATATCTTATGAACGATTTTGGGAGTGCTAATGCGATTCTATCGTAATAGACTTTTTCTACATAACAATCCATTTCGATAACTCTGTCATTGGCATCAAAAATTATTTTTGTTTTCTGATTTACTTGGACTAAACCCATACAATTCATTTTAATTAACATGAGCTAAAAAAGCAAGCTTTTTAGAGGGTTTTAGTAGGAGAATAGGGGGAAACTTCAAAATCTACAATTTTGAAAGTTCCCCCCTATTCGACGTATAGGATGTAAAAAGCAAGTATAGACTAGGTTAAAGGGTAACCTGCTTTTTACTGGACTCCGGAGCGGTGAGAAAAATTTCTAATTTTTTTCGCACGCTCTAGTTAATGTTTATTAAATAATATAAAAGTTTTTCAATTTGGGATATAAAATTTAGAAAAATTTAGATTTACAAAAAGAACAACCCTCGTCTTAAAGGAGTTAAAACGAGGGCATAATCAGTAAAAGAGACATTTATAACATTGTCGCATACGTTTTATTTAATTTCAAATTTTGACAAGGGTAAATATGTAAAATGCACTACGAGAACTCTTCTTGCAAGGTTAAGTATCGTAATAATAAAGTTAGGCAAATCAACCATGTGAGATATTCGCCTTATAGAAATTCTTTAAATTACTACGTCATTCTGAAATATTTAACTATAAGTATTAAAATCCGTCGTTAATGTTCAGAATCTCTTTAAACCAAATATCAGACCCACAACCGTAAATATATAAAACATTCTCATATAATCTGGTATAATATAATGATATAACATTTTTAATTAAAAAAAATTACATGAAAGGTTAATTGTGATAATTTTACCTGAGAATACTGTAAATTATATTGCAAAACATATTTATCATCTTTTTAATATTTGTTTAAATATAACAAATCAAGTAGGGCTGAAAATATTGCCATTCTTGCTTAAAGAAATTATATCAATAACAATAGTTTCTATTTTATGTTTCATTTTCTTCTGTTTATTTCTTTTTTCAATAGTATTTGTTTATTTCTTTTTTCTAGAAATAATAAAAACTAGTAAAAAAGAAACAATAAAAACTAAACTTATTAATACAGGATGTATAATATTTAATAATATTATACATCCTGTGCAAAATGAGAAATATATAACATTATTAAAAAAATATTTACTTATAATTTCAATAGTGGGGGTTTTTATTGTTGGTCTAAAGTCTATACTACCATTTATAATTATAGCAGTTATATGCAACGATTACGTTTGTAAAAAGTTTAACTATATAATTAACCAATGGTTATTTATCTTCCTAGTAATAATGTTATTGGTTTATTCTGCTATAAACGTTATTTTATAACTATACTTAACAAATACTCAATAATTAACACTACAGCAAATGCAGGTATTGCAGCAACTCCAGCTACATCTAATATGCCAGAGGCGGTAATCGTTGTAATTGTAAATAGCACGGCTTTATAAAACGAATGTTTAGCTTCTTTACTACCACCTTCATTATAACCTTCGTATGTTTCTACAAAAATATCAATAGCAGTCAAATACGGAGAAATTTCCTCTGCAATTTCCCCAGCAAGTTTCATTGCTTTCGTTGCATCTGTCCATTCTTTTAGGATTTTTTCTATACCATCACGGACTTTTTCTTTATAAGATTCTTCAATTTTCTTTCCAACAGATGACTTATATGTCGCTAAAACTTTTTTAATAGTATCTGAATTAACATTAATATCTTTGCCTAGTGCCCTTATAAACTCATTGACTGTATTACCACCAGACAAAACTTTGCCAATATTTTCTGTTTCTTCAATTGATTGTTGATTAGATGTTGGTTTTATTCCTAATTTATCTTTTAATTGTGCTAAAAAGGAACTCGTATCTTGTTTGGCTGTACTATTTGTATCCCTCGATTTTATAGATGAATCTTGTGTACTTATTTTGTCTGCAATATTTGATTCTGGACTATTTTGGTTTATATTTTCTAATTGTGGCATTTCTGAAGATTTATAATTTACATTCTTTATTCCAGATTCTTGGTTGTATTCTTTGATATCTTGTACAACACGGTTGTAATCATTGTTCTTTAGGTCATTATCTATCTTGTCAACCAAGACCACGGTTTTAATATTCTCATTTTTTAGTTTTGAATACTCTTTTTGTAATTCTTCTTTGTGAGTTTTGTCTTTTGTACTATCTATTTTTTTGAATACGTGGGTTAATACTTCCTCTTGAAATTCCCGAGATTTTTTTAAAGCACGGACTGTTTTTTGCAAGTTGTTTTTGGTTTCATTATCTCCCCCTCCTTTTGAAAGTTGAGTAGCATCAGATAATGCTGAATTTAACAAATTTGGGAACTCAGAAGAAAATGCTTTTCCTAGTTGAATAAAATTATCACAAGAACTAAAACTTTCAGTATCAATATTACTTGCATCTACTGATTCTTCTACCCCACCTTTAAGGGCTTTTCCATCATCCGTATTTGAATGACTTTCGTCTGTTGGAGTATTTGATGAACTATTTGTTTCTGTATTATCAATATTTGCTGCGCCACCTGTTATACCATCATCAACCTTTGTATCTTTTACAAGTCTCCAATGTTTCGCACCACACGTTCTGATATAGTCATCAACTTCTTTACCATCATCACGAGTATAACCTTCTACTTCATATGAACCCACACAGGGCGTTTGTTCATAATGATAACCAACTGGAACTGATGTACTTGGCATAGGTTCGTCTTTTTCTATTTCTATCTTTAAAGCAGAATTATCACTATATGATTTGTTATCTTTTTTATTTTTTCCACTATCTGTATTCTTTGAACTATCATCTTTTACCCTATCATTTGCACCATCATTTACCCCCGTTTCAAAGTCAAAATCATCATAATTTCTAAAATCAGAAGGAGTTGTTTTCATATTTCCCTTTTTCATTTCATCGACTATTTGATTAGATAATGCATTTTTGATTGTATCCATATCATAATCATGTCCTTTAAGAGCTTTATCTATCAAGCTC
>Ga0302271_10000027_pt1 | contig 117035 bp, 68 predicted proteins | sample III_Bog_N1_1_FD_198767 | JGI IMG/M metagenome (GOLD analysis project Ga0302271, IMG submission 198767) | Peat permafrost microbial communities from Stordalen Mire near Abisko, Sweden - III_Bog_N1_1 | ecosystem: Environmental > Terrestrial > Soil > Wetlands > Peat | place: Sweden: Abisko...
TATGAATATCATATCTGCACTTGTGGCATATTGCTTTTTTCCAAAGAAACCATCTATAAATGTTGAATGGGAGAACTCTGCTCAATTAGCACTAAATTTCTAAATTTCTTATCCCGAACTCAGGTTATTATGTAATGAAGAGTTGAAATTTTATTATGGAATAGCGGTTGAGAACAATACGGATTGTTGAAGATGTTTTGTCTCAACGAAGCGTATTACTTTTGAAAATTGCCTGACACTCAATTTGTAAACTTAGGTTTTTCTTTGTTCAATAACAATTAATTTTAGATACAAGTTACTATCGACAGTTTAAACATGAGTGTGAATAAAATTATATAAAATAGGATAAAAACTTACTTGTGTTTCTGAATAAAAGTTTGTTTCTTTGTCTAGCTCTGCAATGTTGCAAAATATAGCATTTCCTTCAACCAGAGTGCACCTTATCAGATTGATTTATGTGATAATAATATGCGTTAGTCAATCTATTTACTTGAAAAATCCAATTATTATCATGAATAAATTTATAAAACATTTAACATTATATCTTCCGCTTTTATTTGGTATCGTGATATATCTATTTTTTGCAGTTACGTATAGATACCATCTACACTATCAGGAACAATTGCAAATGTTTCTTTTTACTTCTGCTTATTGGTCTGACCTGATTAGTCGTCCCGGAGGTTTAGCAGATTATCTTGGTACATTTTTTACACAGTTTTATTATTATTCCTGGCTTGGAGCTCTGATCCTGGCAAGTATGCTGGTAATCCTTCAGCTGCAAGTAAGCATGTTGGCAAACAAGGTAAAGAAAAATGTACTGTTTTTGCCATTGACTTTTATTCCTTCTATTTTATTCTGGGCATTACTTTGCGACGAGAATTTTTTGTTGTCAGGATTAATAGCTGCTCTGTTGACTTTACTTGCTACTCAATTTTATTCCTACCTTAAGAATCCGAAGGTAAGGATCTGTGTTTTATTTCTCATGTTGCCTATTCTTTATTGGTTGTTAGGAGGTGTTTTCTGGGTTTTTGGAATCCTTTGCTTCGTGATGGAATGGAGTTATTTTAAGCAGTTATCAAAGACGCAATGGGTAATTGCAATTTTAGGATTCTTGTTTTTTGTTGTTGTGCCACCTTTGATTGCTAAAGCCTTTTTGCAATATCCCTTCTCCAGGCTTTGGTGGGGTATTTGTTATAACCGTTACCCGATAGTATCTCCTTATCCCTTGTTGGGAATCTGGTTATCATTTGTCCTTATCCCTCTTCTCTTCAGATTTATCCCTCTCGAATTTAAAAAGAATGGAAAAATAATTTTTATTTTTATTCAGGTTGTTCTGTTTGTTTTTGCAGGAACTAAGCTTATCCGTTTAATTGCTGACTGGAATAAAGAGGAAATAATGGCTTATGATTACAGTGTTCGTACTAAAGACTGGGGAAAAGTAATCTCTATGGCAAATCATAAAGATCCAATGGCGCCTTTATCAGTTACTTGTTTGAATCTCGCATTAAGTGAAACAGGAACGATGGGTGATTGTATGTTTCGATATTTTCAGAATGGTCCGGAAGGTTTGTTGCCGACGTTTCAACGTGATTTCACATTACCACTGATAGTAGGGGAGGTCTATTATCATCTCGGTTTTTTAAATACCTCTATGCAATATGCTTTTGAAGCGATGGAAGCTATTCCCGATTATAAGAAGAGTAGTCGCGCTATGCAGCGAATAGCCGAAGTGAATCTACTCAATGGAGAAAACCGGGTGGCCGTAAAATATCTGCATCTGTTACAGCACACTTTATTCTATAGTAAATGGGCCACGGAAACGTTGGAGTGTGTCGGAAATGATCGTAAGATTGATCAAAATCCAGAGTGGGCAGCTTTGAGGAAATATCGTTTTACGAAAGACTTCCTTTTTAGCGAGGAACAAAAAGACCAAATGCTTGGGCTGCTTTTTTCCCATTGTACTATGAATAAAATGGCTTACGAATACTTAATGGCTTATACTCTCCTGACAAAAGACCTGAATCATTTTGTTCAATATTTTCCTTTAGGTCGAAATTTGGGATATAAAGCTATTCCAGCACATTATCAAGAAGCGCTTATCTTTGTTTGGACTAACACGAATTCAAATATTGAACAGGTTCCATGGCCAATAAATTCGGATGTAAAGCGGAACTTATCAAAATATGCCGGAATATATTCATCTAAAATGAATGTAGAAACCCAACTCTATAATGAATTTTCACAAACTTATTGGTACTATTTTCACTTCAGAAAATAATTTAAATGAAAAATCGCATGAAACGAAATTATATATATACATTTCTCATTCTGATATTGCTTGTCAGCTGTAAGGAAACAGTCAAATCACCGGTAATGCTTGAAACTTTACCGGTTCTTTATCCGGACTATGTAGGAGTTACAGTGCCTGTGACGATAGCTCCACTTAATTTTACGATTAATACTGAAAAGTTTGATTTGATTGATGTTGAAGTAACAGGTAACGTCAAAGGGTCAATGCACGTGCAAGATAAGGAAATTGTGCAATTTTCAGAAAGTGAATGGCACAATTTATTATCTGTAAATAAAGGTTCCTTTCTTCAGGTAGTTGTGAGTCTAAAATTGAATGGTACCTGGAAGCAATATAAGTCTTTCCAAATCAAAATCAGTTCTTACCCGATTGATTATGGATTGGTTTACCGGATGATTGCTCCCGGTTATGAGGTGTATAGTAAGATGGGAATATATCAGCGAAATATATCCAATTTTGAGCAAAAAGCTATTGTAGAGAATACATTAGTGCCGGGCATGTGTGTAAATTGCCATGCATTTAATAAGAATAATCCTGCGACGATGAGCCTTCATATTCGTGGCAATAACGGTGCTACCATGTTGCAGATGAATGGAAAAATGGAAATGTATAATACGAAGACCGACAGTACAATTTCATCGTGTGTTTATCCGTATTGGCATCCTTCCGGAAAGTATATTGCTTATTCGGTTAATAAAACCAAACAAGCATTTCATGTGGTACGAAATGAGCGCATTGAGGTTTTCGATCAAGCCTCCGATATTGTTGTGTATAATGTCAAAACAAATGAATTGCTAACATGCCCGCAGTTGAAGACAGAAGCTTTTGAAACATTTCCTGCATTTTCGCCGGATGGAAATACGCTTTACTTTTGTTCGTCAAAAAAACAGAATATTCAATCTGATTATAAAAAAATAAAATATAGCTTGTGCAAGATAGCTTTCAATCCAGAAACAGGCAGATTTGGAAGTCGGGTTGATACCCTAATTTCAGCTTCAAAGACGGATAAGAGTGTCTCTTTTCCACGTCCTTCATTTGATGGAAAGTATTTGATGTATACGCAATCAGATTATGGTAATTTTTCTATCTGGCATCGAGAAGCTGACCTTTATCTGATAACGTTGAAAGATGGCTCCAGTCGTTCGATAAAAGAAGTAAATAGTCCGGAAACAGAAAGTTTTCATGATTGGAGTACAAATTCGCATTGGTTTGTTTTTAGCAGTCGGCGAGGAGATGGGCTTTATACCCGACTTTATTTGTCAACGATAGATGAAAATGGAAAGGCAACGAAACCTTTTTTGTTACCTCAAAAAGACCCACGCTTTTATGATGTTTCGCTTTTTTCCTATAACGTACCTGAATTTATTACTTCACCAGTTAAGGTAAATGCTCGAGAAGTTGAAGAAAAAGCTCTTTCAAAGGATAGGAAACAAATGAGTTATAAAAAATAATTTTTTATCGGATACAAATACCTTTTAGATAAGAATCAGAATGCGGATAAAACGGATACAAATTGCGCATAATAATGCGGATTTTATTTTAGAATCCTGTTTTATCTGCTTTTGAGATTCATTGTATTCAGTAAAACCAAATTTTCGATTTGCATATCATTTGTTTCTCCTTTTTGTGAAACATAAAGGGATTAATACGTCGTTTCGTATTAACTTCAGCTTTAAATTTCTGCATTTTAAAAGAACGAACGGAAATAAGTAATCGGAACAATTAAATGTCACATTTGAAATTCTCCGTTCGTTTTTTTCGCCACCCAAAACTACTCATCTATACCATCTTTGAAATGTCTTTATACAAAGAATGAATGGTGTTCCAAGTTAGGAGATACTTCCTTGGAATGAATGGCAATGAATGAAAGAAAATCAGGAGACAGCCGAAATTAAGTTAAGTGTTGACTTCAATGCTATACGAAATCCGTCTGCAAGTGGAGATCCGGTAATCGTTCGCATAGATTGTCTATGTGTTACAAAATAAGGCATTAATTTATTCCATCTACTTAATATGATGCGGATGGAACATTTGGCACTGTCGAAATTGCCGACATTAGCAAACGACTACTTTAGAATTTTGCTTAATCAGTACAATGTTCTCTTGCATTAGTTCCTACAAGTTATGTTGATCTGGAAATTATTAAAATTCTTGCCTTAATAAGATACTATTCATGCGATATTCATAGTGATTAGATACAATTAGACATTATGGAATTTAAGTCAAATTCCGTGGTGATTTTATAAGGTTATTAAAGATAGAAAATCATAAGTCGTATTTAATATTATGTTTATATTGGAATATTTTGGGTGATTATAGCTGGAAAAGTATTATATAAAGCTAAAATAATATGTTTTTTCTACTTTCTAAAACTCTATATTTGTGATGTTGAATTATCCGTAAAAAAAAGTTATTTACTTGAGTTTTAATAATACTCTTAATTCTCTGAAATAATGAAAATAACGTATTTATAATACTGAATATTTCAAAGAATTATCCTGTGAAGTTTTGAATTTGTTAGATGTTAAATAAATTTTAAATTAGGTCAATCAATTACATTTTATTCTATGAAAAAGTATTTTATTCTAATTCTGGCTTGCCTGCCAATCATAACTTTTGCTCAATCAAGTCTTCGTTTGCCGGCTATTATTAGTAATCATGCAGTTTTGCAACAATCATCTGATGTTCAATTATGGGGATGGGCTCCAAGTACGTCTCCCGTAAAAATTAGTTGCAGTTGGAATCCCACAGATACGGTTTCTGTCACTCCTGCTAAAGACTGGACATGGATTACATCTGTGAGAACACCTAAAGCCGGAGGACCGTATACCATTACTTTTTGTAGTGATAAACAAAAAATTATTATTAATGATATTCTGATTGGAGAAGTTTGGCTGTGTTCCGGCCAATCTAATATGGAATATAATTTTACTTGGGCAAAGGTTCTTGATGCGGGTGATGCTGTAGCACAATCAGCAAACAATGAGATTCGTTTTTTTCAACTTTCTCATAAATATGATAATTTTCCTCAAACTAACAGCGATGGTGAATGGAAAGTATCAGCTCCGGAAACTGTAATGAATATGAGTGTAGCAGGTTACTTTTTTGGAAAAAAGATAAATGAAACGACTAAATCGCCTGTTGGACTGATTGCTTCCTATTGGGGTGGTACGAATGTACAGGCATGGACTCCTAAAGATGTTTTCGATCGCGATTTGGATCTTAAAAAGGCCGCTGATGACTTCAAGCCAGTTAGTTGGGCACCTGTTGAACCGTCTGTTATCTATAATGCAATGATTTATCCTATTCTTAATTATAAAATATCAGGAACGATTTGGTATCAAGGGGAGTCAAATACCGATCAACCGAAGGAATACGGTAAACTATTTGCAGGGTTGATAAAAGGTTGGCGTGAAAAATTCAACAACGATTTCCCTTTCTATTTTGTCCAAATTGCTCCATGGAAAGGCTATGGAGGTATTAGTGCTGCTTTATTGAGAGAGCAACAGGAAGCGACGTTGAGTTTGCCTAAAACAGGAATGATTGTGGTTGGTGATTTAGTAAATGACATCACTGACATTCATCCAAGAATTAAGCGGGAAGTCGCTCTTCGTTTGGCAAACATGGTGCTTAAAGAACAGTATGGTTTGACAGGCTTACAACCCTATTTCCCCCGGTTTGCGAAAATGACGATACAAAAAAATAAAGCTTATATTACTGTTACTTCTATTGGAAAATTGAACTGTAAAGAAAAAAGTATAAAAAGCTTTCAAATAGCAGGTAGTGATAAAGTTTTTTATCCTGCAATTGCCGGAATTGAGAAAAACGGTTCAATAATGTTGTATTCAAAGATGGTAAAAAATCCGGTTGCAGTTCGTTATTGTTTTATAAATGATGGTATGCCAAATTTGTTTGATGTAAACAGTTTGCCGCTAATTCCTTTTAGAACGGATAACTGGTAAAAAGAGAAGTATACTTTGGTAATATATTTTAATAGATATTTCAAATAAGCTGTTTCTTTGTTGCATTTGACAAAATTTAAAATTACGTTGAAATAAATATATGTGTATGATTTTTTTTAATAAAAAACTAATTCTGTGCTTAATGAGTTTACTCAGCCTGAGTAGTTTTGCCAATACAAAACAAGACTTTGCAAAAGTAGAGAACAATCACTTTGTTGTGAATGACCAACCCTACTATTTTGTGGGTACGAACTTTTGGTATGGTGCTATTCTTGGTTCAACAGGAGACGGTGGAAACAGAGCACGCTTAATCACGGAATTGAATTTCTTGAAAGAAAACGGGATCATTAATTTACGGGTTCTTATTGGATCTGATGGAAGTAACGGAGTACCTTCGAAGGTGGAGCCAACATTACAAATAAAAGCAGGCTTATACAACGATACTATTTTTGACGGATTGGATTTTTTAATGTCTGAACTAGGCAAACGTAATATGAAAGCTGTTCTTTTCTTTACAAATTCGTGGGAATGGTCTGGCGGTTATAGCCAGTATCTAAACTGGGCAGGAAAAGGAAAGAATCCTGTCCCATCTGTCGATGGATGGCCAGTTTACATGGACTATGTAAAGCAATATGCAGGTTGTGCCGAATGCCGTCAAATGTTGAAAAATCATATTAAACATGTTATTTCACGCACGAATCGTTATACCAAGAAGAAGTATACAGAAGATCTGGCGATTTTCTCATGGCAAATTGGAAATGAACCACGCGCTTTTTCAAATGAAAATAAACCTCTTTTTGTGGCTTGGTTAAAAGATATTTCATCTTATATTAAATCATTGGATAAAAACCATATGGTTTCGATTGGTTCAGAAGGTTTTCATGGTTGTGAGGATGATATGAGTTTATTTGAACAAATTCATTCGGACAAGAATATAGATTACCTTACTATGCATATCTGGCCTAAGAACTGGGGTTGGATGGATGTGAAAAATATGTCCGGGACATTACAAAAATGTATTGACAGTACAGCGGTATATATGAATAATCACATGGCGGTTGCCCGCAAATTAGGAAAGCCAATTGTGGTGGAAGAATTTGGTTTCCCTCGCGATCATCATCGATATGATTTGAAAGACTCAACTTCTTTGCGGGATGCCTATTATTCCTCAGTTTTTGATATAATTCTGAAAGCATTAAAATCGAACGATGTGTTAGCCGGATGTAATTTTTGGGCTTGGGGTGGAATGGCTCGTCCAAATCCAAAACATATTTACTGGGTAAAAGGGGATGACTATTTAGGTGATCCTGCTCAGGAAGAACAGGGTTTGAATGCCGTTTTCAATACAGATGCTACAGTTAAACTAGTTAGGAAATATGCACAAAACATGCATAATATTCATACTCTTGTGGATGGAGATGCAACGTTAAAGACAAAAGCATTATTTCATAATATGATCAACAATTTAGGAAAAGGAATTATGCTCGCTCATCAGGATGATGCTGCTTATGGACATACCTGGTATGGAAAGGCAGGAGGATCTGATGTAAAAGATGTTTCAGGTGATTATCCTGCCGTAGTTGGTTGGGAACTTGGTCATTTAGAAACAGGTTCTCCTTATAATCTTGATTCTGTCTATTTTTCAGACATGAAAAGAATGATGCGTGAAGTGTATGACCGTGGTGGAATAAATACGATAAGCTGGCACGGAGACAATATTGTTACAGGAAAAACTGCTTGGGATTGTGGACAAGATTCGGTTGTTCGAAGCATATTGCCTTTGGGAAGCAGACACGCTCAATTTCTTATATGGCTTGATCGGTTAGCCGCATTTTTTCATGATTTGAAAGATGAAAATGGAGAAGCTTTCCCCGTGATTTTCCGTATGTATCATGAGCATACGGGAAGTTGGTTTTGGTGGGGTGCAAAACAGTGTACTCCTGATGAATATAACCAATTATATCGTATGACAGTGAGTTACCTTCGCGATGTAAAAGGAGTTCATAATGTGCTGTATGCCTTTTCTCCCGCTGATGTGACAACTGAACAAGAATACTTGCAACGTTATCCGGGTGATGAATGGGTGGATATTGTTGGTTTTGATACTTATGCTTTTGGTAATGAGCAAAAAGACATAGATAAGTACAAATATAAAATGACGGCTGGTTTGTCGATCGTCACTAATTATGCTGCAAAAGCAGGAAAAGTCCCTGTTATGGCAGAAACAGGAATGGAAGGTGTAAAGATCAATAATTATTTTACAGAAGTTTTATTGCCAATAATAAAGCCTTACAAAATAAGTTATGTCCTTTTCTGGAGAAATGCATTCAACAACCCAAATCATTTTTATGTGCCATATGCGGGACATGCTTCGGCTGTTGATTTTAAAAAATTCACTGCTATGCCAGGAATTCTTTTAAATAAAAACATTTCACTTATGTATGTTTCAAAAAAATAAACATTGAAATTTTCAATATTGATTATAACAAATAAGAATGATAAGTTTCGGTCATAGAATTTGTTTTTTATTGTTCCTGTTGTTCTGCACCCGTGCGACTTTATTCTCGCAGGATGTAGTTGCTACGGTGAATGTAAATGATGACAGAAAAGTGGTATCGCCATATATTTATGGTTGGAACAACAGTTTCGCAAATTCGTTTGGAACAACTTCATTTGCTGAGATAAGACTTTTTCCAAATCCGGTCAAGGAAAGTCTGAGTATTACTTTTGGATCGTCAACTCCGGCTCTGACAGATGTCTTTATTTATTCACAGGATGGTCGGTTGATAGATACGTTTCAGTATAATTATGATGGGCGTACGCCAATAAAAATGAATACAGGGAAGATGGATAACGGACTATATCTAATGAGAATAAAGAATAATAGTTTTTCAGGAGTCAAAAAATTTACGGTCTTTAAATAGTCGTTAGAAGCCAGGCAAATAATTAACAAAAAACACAAATATAAGAACATGACACAGTTTATTAAAGCTTTGGAGCATCTCAAAGCGTATCACGAAGAATTATTAAGTAAGAATAATGAAAAATCAATAATCGGAAATGGTATTTATGATCGTTACGTAAACCCTATTCTTACAGCAGAACACGCTCCGCTTTTATGGCGTTACGATTTTAATCCAGAGACTAATCCGTTCTTAATGGAACGAATTGGAGTTAATGCTACACTTAATTCAGGAGCCATAAAATGGAAAGGAAAATATATTTTGGTAGTGCGTGTAGAGGGAAACGACCGTAAATCGTTTTTTGCTATCGCCGAAAGCCCAAATGGAATTGATAATTTCCGCTTTTGGGACGAACCTATTACATTGCCAGAAACTGAAGATCCTGATACAAATGTTTATGATATGCGCTTAACAGCACATGAAGATGGTTGGATTTATGGAATTTTTTGCAGTGAACGTAAAGATCCGGATGCTCCTGATGGAGATCTTTCATCCGCAGTTGCAACAGCAGGTATTGTTCGCACAAAAGATTTACTAGCTTGGGAACGTCTGCCTGATTTGAAAACAAAGAGTCAACAACGGAACGTGGTACTTCACCCTGAATTTGTTGACGGGAAATATGCTCTGTATACACGCCCGCAAGACGGATTTATCGATACAGGTAAAGGTGGTGGAATTGGTTGGGCTTTAGTTGATGATATAACGAATGCAGAAGTCAAGGAAGAAACAATTATTAATCACCGTTATTATCATACAATCAAGGAATTGAAGAATGGTGAAGGACCACATCCGATTAAAACAGCAAAAGGATGGTTGCATTTAGCGCATGGTGTGCGCAATTGTGCTTCCGGATTGCGTTATGTTTTATATCTATATCTAACAGATTTACAAGATCCTACTAAGTTATTAGCTGAACCGGCCGGTTTTTTTATGGCTCCTCAAAACGAAGAGCGCATTGGAGATGTATCAAATGTGTTATTTAGTAATGGTTGGATTGCCGATGAAGATGATAAGGTCTTTATTTACTATGCTTCGTCTGATACCCGCATGCATGTTGCAACTTCAACAATTGATCGCTTGTTAGATTATTGCTTGAATACACCGGCAGATGGTTATCGTTCGTATACATCTGTACAGGCGATTAAACAATTAGTTGCAAGGAACAAAGCGATTTAAAATCAGAATAAATAGATTCTAATTAATAATAGACGTACTGTTCAACGTAAATTATAAGCAAAATTACTAAAATGAATAATATTAGATCTTTTCTATTGATAGTTTGTGTTGTTTTAACTCAAGCTACTCTTTATGCACAAAAATTTCAGGGTTTGGCTCAAACGCCCCCAATGGGTTGGAATAGCTGGAATAAATTTGCATGTGATGTAAGTGAAAAATTGATTTGCGAAGCAGCTGATGCAATGGTTTCTTCAGGAATGAAGGATGCTGGATATGAATATATTGTGATTGACGACTGTTGGCAAGTAAGTCGTGATAGTCTTGGTTTTATCGTGGCAGATCCTAAACGGTTTCCTTCGGGGATAAAAGCATTAGCCGACTATGTTCACTCCAAAGGATTGAAATTTGGTATTTATTCTTGTGCCGGAGATAAGACGTGTGGTGGTCGGCCTGCCGGACGTGGACATGAATACCAGGATGCTGTGATGTATGCTAAATGGGGTGTGGATTATTTAAAATATGATTGGTGTAATACAGATAAGCTAAATGCTGAAGGCTCTTATATAACTATGCGGGATGCTCTTCATGAAGCTGGTAGGCCTATTGTTTTCAGCTTATGTGAATGGGGAAATAACAAGCCTTGGTTGTGGGCAAAAGAAGTTGGACAACTATGGCGTACAACAGGAGACATTTATAATTGCTTTGATTGTTTTTCTGATCACGGTACATGGAAGCAAAACGGAGTAATGCAGATACTTGATATGCAATCCGCTTTGCGTCAATACGCCGGACCCGGCCATTGGAACGATCCTGATATGCTCGAAGTTGGTAATGGAATGTCCGTAAATGAAGATCGTGCTCACTTTACAATGTGGTGTATGATTGCTGCGCCACTTATTTCAGGTAATGATTTGAAAAGTATGGGATTGCAAACTCAAAGGATACTTACAAACAAAGAAGTTATAGCAATTGATCAGGATATGTTAGGAATTCAAGGATTCAAATACGCTGTAAAAGACAGTGTAGAGACTTGGTTGAAGCCACTTAATAATGGAGAATGGGCTTTGTGCTTATTAAATCGAAGTTCTATAGCAAAAATGGTTGAAATGAGTTGGAAAACTTTATCAGTTGCTGATTCTCTATCAAACAGAACTCTTGATACTTCAGGAAAGTTACAATATAAACTACGTGATTTGTGGTTGGCGAAAAATATTGGCGATACACGGAAACCTTTGAAAACAACTATTCCTGCTCACGATGTTCTATGCTTAAAACTTTACAAATGATTTTTTGATTTCTTTAAAAGAGTACTGTTTCAGAAACATTTAATACCTTAAAATCAACCAAAAAAAGATATTTTTGCAACACTTAAAAAAATAATATCAACAAAACACTAAATTATGGATGTTCAAAAACTGAAATTCAAAGAAAAAATTGGATATGGCTTTGGTGACGCTGCTTCGTCGATGTTCTGGAAGCTATTCGGTATGTATATTATGTTCTTTTATACCGACATTTATGGTATTCCTGCTGCCGTTGTGGGAACCATGTTTCTATTAACACGTGTAGGAGATGCTGTAATCGACCCATTTATTGGAATTGTAGCTGACCGAACTGAAACCCGTTGGGGAAAATTTCGTCCTTATTTGTTATGGATGGCTATCCCATTCGGGATTATAGGTATTTTGACGTTTACAACGCCTAATCTTGGTATGACTGGCAAGGTCATTTATGCTTATGTTACTTATTCATTGATGATGATTATTTATTCGATGATTAATGTGCCGTATGCTTCGTTGATGGGTGTTATGACGTCTGATGGTAAAGAGAGAACAACCCTTGCCACTTTTCGTTTTATTTTTGCCTTTGGTGGAAGCTTTCTGGTGCTGGCATTGTTTCAGCCTTTATTTGATGGTTTCGGAACGAAGACTATAAGTCATTATAGTGAGCCTAAATTAGTTCAGTTAACAGATTCAACTCAAAATTCCAAAGCAAAGATATTTGTTTGGAATGGGCAGGTAACATCAGAGTTAAAAGATAAACCGGTTGATTCACTCCTTTTTGTCTCGGCAAAGGTGATTACGAAGTCAAAAAATTCGTTTAAAATAGGTGTTTTAAATACAAAAACAAGCAAATACAGTTGGGTAAGTTTCAAAGCTGGTAAAGATACGCTGGGATTACTTCGTGACGGGAGTACAAGTAATATACTTATAAAATTGTCAAGTATTGTTCCGAAGGAGGCGTTGTCCGAACCTGCTAATTTCAAAGTGGTTTATTCGACTGAATCTAATGATAATGTAAAGTTCACAAAGGTTGCAATAAAACAGATTGATTACAAAACAGGTTTTCAGCATGCAGTGATGGTAATTGCCGTATTGGCGGTTCTGTTATTTCTGTTGACTTTTTCCTGGACTCGTGAAAGAGTAAAACCAATTACTGAAAAGACCAAACTAAAAGACGACTTAAAAGATTTGAGTAAAAACATGCCTTGGTTTATCCTCTTAGGTGCAAGTGTTTCTACTATTTTCTTCAATACTATTCGCGATGGAGCTGCGGTTTATTATTTCTTGTATTATTTCAAAGGAGAAAGCAGTGTTGAACTTACATCTACTACTGCATTGGCCATTAGTACAATTTACTTGTTGTTGGGTCAAGCCGCAAATATTGTAGGAGTTGTATTGGCAAAACCTGTTTCGGATAGAATTGGTAAAAAGAATACCTTCTTATTTGCCATGTTGTTTGCAACGGTGTTAAGTGTGATTTTCTTTTTCATTAATAAGTCGAATCTTTATGCTATTCTTGGTTTCCAATTCTTGATAAGCATTAATGCCGGAATTATCTTCCCTCTTGTTTGGTCAATGTATGCAGATACAGCCGATTATTCTGAATGGAGAAACAAGCGTCGTGCTACAGGTTTGGTGTTTTCGGCTGCTTCCATGTCACAAAAGTTTGGTGCTTCGTTGGGGATTGCTGCTGTTGGTTGGATTATGGCATTGTATCATTATATTCCAAATGTAGAACAAGCAATTTCGACTCAAAATGGTTTCCGAATGATGTTGAGTTTATTCCCTGCTATTGGGGCTTTACTTGCAGCCTTATTCATGATTATTTATCCGTTGAGCGAGAAAAAAATGAAAGAAATAGCAACTGATTTAGCTGTTCAAAGAGAAAAGAAATAAAGCAGATATTATATTAATACTTTTCCACTGATGGATGATTTCTGTCAGTGGGTTTAAACAAACTAAAACCTATTGATTCTTAATTATTGATAGTAGATTGAAAATATGAAATACGGACATTTTGATGACAGTAGACGTGAATACGTCATTACCAATCCTCGTACCCCTTGGCCTTGGATTAATTACCTCGGCAATGAGGACTTCTTTAGTTTAGTTTCAAATACCGGAGGTGGATATTCTTTCTATAAGGATGCGAAATTTCGCCGCATTACGCGATATCGTTATAATAACGTGCCGATGGATAGTGGAGGAAAGTATTTCTATATAAACGATGGAGAATCAGTTTGGAGTCCGGGTTGGAAGCCATGTAAGACAGAATTGGATAGCTATGAATGTCTTCATGGTATGAATTATACCACTATTAAAGGAGTGAAAAATGGAGTAGAAGCAGAGGCTTTGTATTTTGTTCCTTTAAAAACCTGGGCAGAAGTTCAAAAACTCACGTTACGCAATACAACGAATGAAGTAAAAATACTCAAGATATTTTCATTTGTAGAATGGTGTTTGTGGAATGCCGCTGCTGATATGGAAAATTTTCAACGGAACTTTTCAACAGGCGAAGTGGAAATTGAAGATTCAGTTATTTATCACAAAACAGAGTATAAAGAACGTCGCGATCATTATGCTTATTATTCGGTGAATGAACCGATGCAAGGCTTCGATACTGATCGTGAAACATTCTTCGGGTTGTACAATGGATTTGATGAACCGCAGACTGTACTAGAAGGTACGCCGAGAAATTCGGAAGCTCATGGTTGGTCGCCTATTGCTTCACATTATGTAGAGGTGGTACTGCAACCCGGTGAATCGAAAGATTTGGTTTATGTATTGGGCTATGTGGAAAACGCTCAGGACGAAAAGTGGGAAAGTAAAAATGTCATTAATAAAACCAAAGCAAAAGCTACTATTGAACGGTTTGATACAGCAGAAAAGGTAGATACTGCTTTGGCTGAATTGAAAGCATATTGGGATAAACTGTTGAATGTTTTCACTCTTAAATCGGGTGAAGAAAAACTGGACAGAATGGTGAATATATGGAATCAATATCAATGTATGATTACCTTTTGTTTCTCACGTTCTGCTTCCTTCTTCGAGAGTGGGATTGGTCGTGGTATGGGCTTTCGTGATTCCAATCAGGATTTGGTAGGCTTTGTGCATCAGATTCCCGAACGTGCCCGCGAACGTATTATTGACATTGCTTCTACGCAATTCCCTGATGGCGGTTGCTATCATCAATATCAACCGTTGACCAAAAAAGGTAATAATGAGATCGGTCAGGGTTTCAATGATGATCCTATGTGGTTAATTCTTGGAACAACCAGCTATATTAAAGAATCGGGTGATTTCAGTATTTTGGATGAGCCTGTTCCGTTTGATAATGAAGATGGTTCGGAAGTATCATTGTTTCATCACCTCACCGTTTCGTTTGATCACGTTGTAAATAATTTAGGGCCTCATGGTTTACCTTTAAGTGGTCGTGCTGATTGGAATGATTGCTTGAACCTGAACTGCTTTTCAAACGATCCAAATGAAAGTTTCCAGACAACTGAAAATAAGACTGAAGGTAGCAAAGCCGAGAGCTTGATGATTGCAGGATTATTTGTGGTTTATGGTCGCGATTATGTGGAATTATGCCAAAAGATTGGTAACAGTGTTGAGGCTGAGCGTGCTCAGAAACATATTGATGCTATGGTGGACGCTGTAAAGAGTTATGGTTGGGATGGTGATTGGTTTATCCGAGCATACGATTATTACGGTCATAAAGTTGGTTCAAATGAAAATGAGGAGTCTAAAATCTTTATTGAATCAAATGGATGGTGTACCATGGCAGGTATTGGTTTGCAGGAAGGAATGGTAGCTAAGGCTCTTGATTCTGTAAAAGAGCGTCTTGATTGCGAACATGGTATCGTATTAAACAATCCTCCGTTTACAAAATACTATATTGAATATGGCGAAATATCAAGTTATCCTCCCGGATACAAAGAAAATGCAGGTATCTTTTGCCATAACAATCCATGGATTATGATCGGTGAAACTGTTCAGGGTCGTGGTGATCGGGCATGGGAGTATTTCCGTAAAATTTGTCCTTCTTATACCGAAGAAATCAGCGATCTGCATAAAGTAGAACCTTATGTGTATGCTCAGATGATTGCAGGTAAGGATGCTTTTCGTCCGGGTGAAGCTAAAAATTCATGGTTAACGGGTACGGCTGCGTGGAACTATTATGCAATAACACAATATATTTTGGGTATTCGTCCTACTTATAATGGGTTGATGGTTAATCCATGTATTTCTCCTGAATGGAAAGAATTTAGTGTTACCCGTCAATTCAGAGGCGCTACTTACCTTATTGAAGTGAAAAATCCAAACGGTACTATGAAAGGGATTGCTTCTCTGACTGTAGATGGAAAACCTATTGAAGGAAATGTCATTCCATTGATGACTGCCGGTGCAACTTATAAGGTAGAGGTTGTGATGATTTAAAATAACTCTCAACATTCCCAAAGTTTTATACTTTGGAAATGTTGTTTTAACTCTAAAAAGTATGAAATACGATCTTCTTCAACTCAAACAAGAACTCAAAGAAGAGTTGACTCGTAATATCCTTCCGTTTTGGATGGAAAAGATGACTGATGAACAGAATGGTGGTTTTTACGGACAAATGACTGGTAAGAATCTGCTGGTGAAAGAGGCTCCCAAAGGTGGCATCTTAAATGCGCGCATTCTGTGGACATTTTCTTCGGCTGCTTTATATTTCAAAAATTCCATTTACGCCGAGTACGCTAAGCTGGCCAAAGACTATGCGTTGGAGCACTTTTTTGATGCTAAAAATGGCGGAACCTATTGGATGCTGAATGCTGATGGAACTCCAGCCGATACTAAAAAGCAAATTTACAGTCTGGCTTTTTTTATTTATGGTTTGGTGGAGTATTATCGTGTAACAAAAGATAATGAATGTTTGGATAAAGCTAAAGAACTTTTTAATTTGATTGAAAAACATAGTTTTGATACTAAATTAAACGGCTATTTTGAAGCTTACAGTAATGATTGGGTTTTGTTGGAGGATTTGCGATTGAGCGAAAAAGATGCCAATGAAAAGAAAACCATGAATACACATTTGCATATTCTGGAAGCATATACAAATTTATACAGAGTTTGGAAAGATCCGTTGTTGGAGAAACAACTTCGTAATTTATTAGAGTTGTTTTTAGAAAAGATAATTAATAATCAAACATATCATCTTGATTTATTCTTTGATGAAAACTGGCAATGCAAATCTACCTTATTCTCTTATGGTCATGATATAGAGGCTTCATGGCTGCTTGATGAAGCATCGCATGTACTTGGTGATGTCGATCTGATAAAAAGAGTTGAGGAAGTTGCTTTGAAAATTGCTGATGCAGCTGCTGAAGGATTACAAGCTAACGGTTCCATTGTGAACGAAAAGGATTTTGCTACAGGGCATGTTGATACTAACAGCGATTGGTGGCCTCAAGCAGAATCTATGATAGGTTTTTTCAATGCCTATGAACTTTCTAAAGAAGAAGCTTATGCGAAAAAGACTCTTGCAGAATGGGAATTTATTAAAGAAAATCTCATTGATATTAAAGATGGAGAATGGCACTGGTCAGTCTCTGATGCAGGTATGATAGATACGGTTAATGATAAAGCCGGATTCTGGAAATGTCCTTATCATAATAGCCGAATGTGTCTTGAATTAATGACACGGATTCATGAATAAATTTCTTCTTTCTCTCTGACTTTTATTCTTAAAACCTTGAGTAAATAATATATTATGAAATTCATAAAAAAAATCATTACGACTTTCGTCGTTTTAATCCAGATAACATTTTGTTATTCGGCCAATAGAGCTCCTAAGAACTCTCCTGTAGCTTTAAATGGAAAACTTCAGGTAATTGGTACCCAATTGTCAAATGATAAGGGAAATGCGCTGGTATTGCGTGGTGCCAGTCTTGGCTGGCACAACCTTTGGCCGCGTTTTTATAATGCAAGTGCGGTAGCCTGGCTGGCCTCCGACTGGAAATGTAGTGTGGTTCGTGCTTCTATGGGTGTTGGGCTGGACGATAGCTATCTTGAAAATCCGGATTATGCTTTGAAATGTATGACGAATGTAATAGATGGAGCTATTAAACAAGGAATTTATGTGCTGATTGATTTCCACAGTCATAAACTACATACTGCAGAAGCAAAGACTTTCTTTACCGGAATGGCAAAGAAATATAAGGATAATCCGAACGTGATTTACGAGATATGGAACGAACCAGATTATTATTCGTGGAAAGTTGTGAAACAATATTCCGAAGAAATTATTTCTACTATAAGGGTTATTGATACGAATAATCTTATTCTTGTCGGATCTCCCCATTGGGATCAGGATCTGGATTCTGTTGCCGGAGATCCCATCCTCGGGCAGAAAAATATTATGTACACAATGCATTTCTATGCCGGAACGCATAAGAAATGGTTGAGAGATCGTACTGATGCTGTTATTGCCAAAGGAATTCCCATTTTCGTCTCTGAATGTGCCGGAATGGATGCTACCGGCGATGGGGCTATTGATGAAATGGAATGGAAAGCTTACCTTGATTGGATGGATGCTGATAAATTGAGTTGGATTGTCTGGTCCGTTTCAGATAAAAATGAAACTTGTTCGATGTTACTCCCTCGTGCATTAGCAACGGGGAACTGGGATAATGGACTTTTGAAAAGTTGGGGTAAAATATGTCGTTCTTCAATACGTGAACGAAATAGCAAATAATTTGATTGCTCTTTCCTCACTGGGAATGTGAATAATTGTAAGATAGATCATAATTCCTACCTTTTTTAATGATACAAATGTGAAATATTCAATCATTATTTGTATCATTGCACTTCCATAATATCTATACTATGCAAATATCGAATCTTTTTCGCGAAGTGACGCTTCTTTCTGTGGAAGATTGCTTTGTAATTAATAGTCGTACCAAAACGGAATTTAATTATCCAATACATTTTCATCCCGAGTTTGAACTTAATTTTATTGAAAATGCAAAAGGGGCTCAACGTATTGTAGGTAATTCTATTGAAAGTATTGATGACTTGGAACTTTGCCTTATTGGGAACGAAAGTTTGGAGCATGCCTGGATGAATAATAATCATAAATTCGAAGAGATTTTCGAAATTACGATTCACTTTCACAAAGATCTTTTTTTAGAGAGCTTATTAAATAAAAATCAGTTCCGGACTATTTCGGTAATGTTTGAAAATGCTAAAAAAGGTATTGTCTTTTCCCGAGAAGCTATTGAAGAAGTGAAAGATAAGTTGAAATCGCTATGTGCAAAACCAAGTGGATTTTATTCTGTCATTGAATTGTTGACTATTTTACACGAACTTTCAATCGATGAAAATTCTCGTATCCTCTGCTCAAATACGTTTTTCAGTCAGGATGATTCTTCCGAGAGTCGGCGTGTACAGAAAGTTCTAAGGTATCTTCATGATAATTACCAAAAAGAAATCCGGTTGTTAGATGTGGCTAACTATGTAAACATGTCTGAGGTCTCCTTTAGCCGGTTTATGAAGAAACGCACCGGAAAGAACTATATAGAATATCTGAATGACTTACGGTTGGGTATTGCTGCCCGTAGTCTGATCAATTCTAATAAAACAATTGCCGAAATAAGTTTTGAATGCGGTTTTAATAACTTATCTAACTTTAACCGTGCCTTTAAGAAACGGAAAGGATACACTCCCAAGGAATTCAGAGAAAACTATTCGAAGATGAGAATATTAATCTAGCATGTATATATAAAAATATAAGACCCGCTCAAATCATTAGATTGAGCGGGTCTTGTGTTTTTATACGTGTTCCCTTGATTTATTCAGCCTCTTTCCATGTTGTACCTAACATACTGCCTGTTTTCGCAAATTCTGTATGCATACCAAAGCAGGATGCCAGTGTTTGAGGTGTATGTGTTACTCCTGAAAGCTTGATATAATCGCGCAACATTTGTTTGTATTCCGGCGCAACGCAGTTTTCAATAATATCTTCGGCACGTTGAATTGGTGATTTACCACGTAAATCGGCAATACCATGTTCGGTAATGATAACGTTCACCGAATGTTCGGTTTGGTCAACATGCGAAACCATAGGTACAATGGAACTGATTTTATTCCCCTTTGCTGTTGAAGGTGTCGTAAAGATCGAAATATATGCATTGCGGGTAAAGTCAGCTGAACCACCGATTCCGTTCATCATTTTTGCTCCCAGCACGTGTGTGCTGTTTACATTTCCAAAAATATCCACTTCTAAGGCCGTGTTTATGGTGATTAATCCCAAACGACGGGCAATTTCAGGGTTATTCGATATTTCTGACGGACGGAGTACTATCTTGTCGCGGAAGAAGTCCAAATCGGCATAAATACTTTTCAAAACAGGGTTTGTTACTGTCAGAGAACAACCGCTGGCAAATTTGATATTTCCTTGTTTCATTAACTCAATAACCGCATCCTGAATTACTTCCGTATACATTTCGAAAGGTGGTATGTCCGGATTTGCCCCTAAGGAAGCCATCACCGCGTTGGCAATGTTTCCCACTCCCGACTGGATAGGTAAAAATTCGGCCGGTATCCGTCCCGATTTAAGCTCATTGGCCAGGAAGCTGGCTACGTTAGCTCCGATCTGATCGGTAATGCTGTCAGTTGCACTAAAGCCACCTACTTCGTCGTTACGCTCAGTCCTGACTACACAGATTATTTTTGAGGGATCCACTTTCAGCACTGTTGAACCGATCCGGTCGGATGGTTTATAGATTGGAATTTCTTTACGGTAAGGAGGATCCAATGGCTGGTAAAGATCATGGAAGCCACGAAGTTCTTTCGGATGGTTATGATTCCATTCTATAATAATATAATCGGCCAGTTGGGCAATGGTAGGCGAGATTCCGACACCTGAAGTAAGAACCATTTCACCATCGTCTGTCAGGTCGCAAACTTCGATAATAGCGAATTTTGGTTTAGGCATAAACCCGAAACGCAATTCCTGTGCCAATACCGACAGGTGCATATCGAAATAAGGTGCACGTTCAGCATTTAAGGCTACACGCAGGTCTTTGTTCGATTGATAAGGGGTACGAAACAGAATGGCATTGGCACGGGCCAGAGCACCGTCTAATGAGTCGCCGGTGGAAGCTCCGGTATACATTCCGATTTTAAATTCTTTGCCTTCTGCGTGAAAAGCTTCTGCCCGTTTAGCAATGGCTGTTGGGACTTCTTTTGGGCATCCGGCAGGTGTAAATCCGCTAAATCCGATGATGTCTCCGTTGTTTACATAGCTGGCCGCTTCTTCGGCAGTCACAAATTTATAAGTTTGTTGCATATCTGAATTATTTTTCAATTGTTCTTTTTGCTTGAAAATAAAGTATTTGTAATTCTAATTATTCCGTTGAAAGTCAACTCAGGCACAGGTCTGAATTCGGGCGCAAAATTACCAAATAAAATTCAATTACTTGTTGGAAAAATCAACTAATTAAAGAAATAATTCACTAATAATAAAACCAGCCAAAAGGTACTTGATTTTGGTTCATTCCGGTTGTCGAAAACCGGCAGAAATTATGGTGTAAATATGCGCCAAACAGGAAGAAACAAAATTCCACATTGGCTCAAAAGAAATAAGAACGTTGGAAACCGGTCGTAATTTGAAGAATCGTCGGCTTTTTAACCGCTGAAAGACCCTTCGAGTGGTTACCGGGATTGCTTATGCCACCCTGTTAGTCTGCCGGTAGGTGACAATTTGAAGGTAGATGATTCCTCGTTCAATCTACTGATTTTAAGACGATATCAATGCTTTTCGTTACGTTGTGATTCCGGCATAGAATCTTTCATGTTTTCCGCCTGCTTCTTGCTGCCCGGTTCATGAGTCTGTCATCAACCGGATTGACTGGAAATGCTTCGGTATATTCTGCTTTAGTAGTTATTCTCTTCTCACTCTCCCTTCGTCATTCTCTCATTATTGAATCTTCATTTGAATTTATTAATTAAGTAAATTAATAATATATTTTCCGAAAATAATCCGTATATATTCCCTATTTAAATAAATACGGGTTATATAGGGAATATATACGGAACATATAGGGAATATATAGAGAATATATGTAATTCGGAAGTGAAAGAATGATAATAGAGATATGAGGGAAACGGGAAGTAACCTGCCGGACAGAAGCCTGTGTTCAACTGCTTAGCCGGTGGTCTTGCGGAAGGAGCTTATTGATTTCAAGGCACGGGAGCAGATACAGAATGATTGAACGGTGATTCTTTTGATTTATACGATAAAGAGGATTTCGACGATCTAACAGGTGTATTATGATCCGGAATCATTGCCCGGAAATTGTTTTAGGGACGCTTTTATTCTGAATATACCCATTGTGACGTTGATAAGACCGGGACAGGAATATAAAATTCATTGCTGCAATATTGAATCACGGACTCGGTAGAGCGTGGAAGAAATCGGGGAGAGGTGAGGAAAGCAGCAACAGACGAAATAGATTAACTAATTCGGAAAAATGCAAAATTAATTACGTAATTTTGTGGTTCCCAATTCAATATTCAGTTGAAGATTTTTCGATATAGAATAGCCGCTGAAGATGCTGGTTATCAGTAATAGTTATACAGAGAATATGAAGCTACCGATGAAGCTGAGTAGTTTAACTATGCAGGAAGCAGAAAGACCCGATGCTACGAATTAAATGAAAGCTGTACGATAAGCAACCTCTATCTATCCCGAACTAAAAAGTAGCAGATTGGGGCGTGGAAGAATACTTCCCGATAGAATACCTGATAAACAAATGACCGTTATTGACTTGTTTTGATTCCGGTTCGGAAAAGCGGAAGCCTGACTAATAATCACTGAAACATCCCGACAAATCGGGATGTTTCAGTTTAAATATAGAACAGTTGGGACTGGTTCAGGTTTTAGATATAAGATACAGGTTGTTAAGTCCGCTATCCGGCGGCATGAATGGAAAGCAGTCGGGATTTACGAACTTATAAAGAGAAATATAATTTTAATTTATTTTCAATATGATTCATGAGATATTACCACACCGGTTCAATAATCAGTTTGTTGTTGCTACCGGTATTGCCGAAGACGATTATGTCCTTTATTACAAGGGAAATTCATTATTATTAAAGACAACGGGTGATGAATTCGAATTACCCAGAAAGAAAGATGTTTCAGCTTTTGTAAATGCAACAGAGGGAACTTTTTTATTTTCACTCAATGAGGTGCGCTGTTTCCTGATTTGGGAGGATGCGACGACTCAGGATGACCGGTTTGCTTACACGGAAATGAGTTTCTTCCGTAAATTAAAACCGCAAGAAGTTGCATGGATTGGTATTGTCGGGTATCAACTAAGGAGCTGGTATTTAAAGAACAGATTTTGTGGAAAGTGCGGATCAAAAACAATTGCAAAACAAGATGAAAGGGCTATTGTCTGCCCCAGCTGTAATACGATAGTTTTTCCTGTAATACCACCGGCCATTATAGTGGCTATCCGTAGTAACGATAAGATCCTTATGGCACACAATTCCAATTTTAAAGACAACTGGTATTCACTGGTAGCCGGATATGTCGAAATAGGGGAGTCGTTGGAAGAAACAGTTCGGCGTGAAGTGAAGGAAGAAGTAGGTTTGGATGTTAAGAATATCCGTTATTATAAAAGTCAACCATGGCCTTTCTCCGGTTCCATGATGATCGGTTTTTTGGCCGAAGCCGACGAAACTCAACCTGTTTGTCCCGATAAAATAGAAATAACCGATGCTAACTGGTTTAGCAGGGGTAACCTTCCGGATCATCCTATAAACGACAGTCTGGGCGGAGAGATGATTGATAAATTTGAGAAGGGCGAATTGTGGTGAAAACAGGAGTGCCATCCGGGAGGTTAATTTTAAAAAATATTTTTGGTGCATGAGAAACAGCAATTCTCTATCACAAGAAAAAATGCCCAGCTTAAAAATTTTTTTACTCATTCTGTGATTTTTTATCCTTTTCTGCGAATAATATAGAAACATTAAATACTCAACGTGGAAAAGGATAAGTTTATTTCAGTCATTAAGGACTATCAAAATCTGATTTATAAGATTTGTTATTCTTACTGTTCAGATACCGAAAACAGAAAGGATTTGCAACAGGAGATATTATTGCAATTATGGAATTCATTTTCAAAATTTGACGGACGCGCTAAATTATCAACGTGGATTTACAGAATTGCACTGAATACAGCAATAACATTTTATCGGAATGATCGTAAACACATTGACAAAAAAGTAAGTATTGATGCATCAATAATATCTCTTTCCGATTTCGAGTATGTTCCTGAACAGGACGAGGACATCGCCATGCTTTATCAATTTATTGAAAAATTAAATGAGATGGATAAAGCGCTGATTTTGCTTTATCTGGACGACAATAAACAGAAAGATATTGCCGAAGTTCTTGGAATTTCAGAAACAAATGTAGCTACAAAGATTAGCAGGATTAAGAAAATCCTTAAAGAACAATTTAGTAACAATTAAAAAACTGAAATCATGGAATTAGAAGATCTAAAAAGTGCCTGGGTACAATACGACAAAAAGCTCACTCAGAATTTAAAGTTCAATGAAGAACTTTTACGAAAAATAAACCTGGAGAAATCTAAAAAAGAGATGAACACTCCTCTCACTTATGAGCTTATTTCTGTTACTATTAGTGTAATTTTTCTCTTATATATTGCATTTGCTACAATCAGATTTTCTAATGAGTTTAAATTTTTATTGCCAGGGCTGATAACAAGTATTATCGTTGCAATTTGGGTTTATAACTCAGTCTCAAAAATAAGACTTTTATCCAATATCGACTATTATTATTCTCCCATTGTTGAACTTCAGAAGTCTGTCAATATATTTAAACTGAAGTATCAAAAATATAAGAAGTTTGAGTTGTATTCGATTCCGGTTTTTGCCATTTCAGCAATGCCAATTTTAGGAATAGCTTTGCGTAACTTCGATATATACGGACATCCAATCCGGTTTATAATAGGAATCGTTTTAGCGTTGGTATTAGGTTATCCCGGAACAATTTGGGGATATAAAAACTTGTATGAAAAAAAGATAAGAAATACAACTAAATTTCTTGATGAATTAAGCAAGTTTGAACAGGAAGAATAGAATAAAAAAAAGAGATATTATAACCGCGCAGATTCAGTAGCTTTCATGAGTTTGCGCGGTTTTATTTGGAACTTACTGCCAAAGAATATTAAAACACTAGGTTCGATTTTTAATTTAGTTTTGCATCACTAAAACAAATGGCTAACCACAAAAGGCACAATAGAATACATAAAAATGAGAACTGGACAGAATAGAAAAATATCGGACGGTATTTTCAACTTATAAACTCAGAACGTTGATTGGAATTATTATTGCTATTGTGTTTTAATCTTAGGTTTACAAGAAATCCGGCAGAACCATTGTCCTTGCATAGTGAAACGTTATTCCGGAGAAGAAATTCCCATAACAGAGGGGAGGTGAATTCCTGTAGTTTTATTTTTAAAGAAAATTTAATTATACAACTTTACCGGTAAACTTATCAGTCTTTATACTGTTATGTTTTTATGCTTTCAGTTCCCTGAAGATTTAGAGGATATGGCAAAACAAAAGAATAACCCAATTATTGTATGAAGACGACCACCCTTCTTAGTACGAAAGAAAAATCAGTACATATCAATATAGATTCGAATTATTATGGTGCCATTGCCGAAATAGGTGGAGGTCAGGAAACGGTGAGGCATTTGTTTCAGGCCGGTGGAGCTTCGAATACAGTAGCTAAATCGATCTCGGCATATGATATGTTATTCTCCGATCATTTTTATAATCAGGGAAATCCATCCAGGCATGTTGCGGAAGAGCGGTTGCGGAAAATGATTGATTACGAATACGGTGAACTGATAGAAATACTGGATAAAAAGAACACCCGTAAATTCTTTGCCTTTGCAAATACCGTTGAAACACTGAATTTCACGAAGAGTAATCATGGAAATGGATGGTTGGGTATCGCTGTGGAAGGAACCGACCGTTACCATCCGAATAAGATGTTTATTCACGTGAAGTTGCATGAAAACGATACCTTGCTGCAACAGTATACTCTGGGAGCCTTAGGCATTAATTTAATTTACGGCGGACTTTTTCAGTGGGAAGATCCACGTGACGTGTTGTTGTCGTTACTGGATAACCTGGATACCGGGCGTGTGGAAGTGGATTATGTCTTTGCGGAGGGACCCGATATGGAATGGGTTGATAATCGCCTGCTCAATTTGATGCTGGTAAGCAACGATATGACTCCGGCAATAATGTTCGATCCATCGGGGAAAGTGCAGCAACCGGGAGAATTGTTGTATAAAAAAAATGTCATTGTATTGAGAGGATATTTCAGGCCCATCAATAACCTGGGCATGGAATTTATGGAGGATAGCCTAGCCAATTTTAAAAAGGATGAAGATTACCGGCCAGATAATACCATTGCATTTTGTGAGATTTCATTAAAATACCTGATACAGAATGAGAAAGTGGATGATAAAGATTTTCTGCACCGGGTAGACCTGCTCAATATGATGGGACAAAGCGTGATGATATCCAAGTTTTACAGGTATTTCCAGTTGGTAAAATACTTTGCCCAGTTTAAACTGATCAAGCTTCGGTTAGTTGTAGGATTACCCACTTTCGATAAAATACTGGACAGTTCGAATTATACCGATCTACGTGGGGGATTGCTCGAAGCTATGGGGGCGTTGTTTCAGAAAAATGTAAAAGTTTATTTGTATCCGTATATCGATATGACTACCGGTGAAGTGATTTATCCGGAAGATTCCCATTTTTCGGAGGTCAACAGGATGCTTTGGCAATATCTGAATGCAACCAGGAAAATACTTATCTTGAAAAGTATAAGCCCGAAAAGCCTTGAGATCCATTCTGAATATATATCCAACCTGATAGAAAAGGGGGATGAAAATTTAATCAATTATGTCCCTGAGAAAGTGTATCATTCCATAAAACGGAATAAACTGTTCGGGTATAACCGGAATAAATAACCGAATATTTTATCCGATTAAACCGGAATAAAAGCAGATTATAATTCGTCCTTATCAACAAGCATATATTCTTCTGTCTGCATATTGTTGCGATCCTAATAATTTTCTTTGCCCACGTGTTTATTGTTTTCAGACAATAAGCATCTATTTATAATTCTGAATAAGCTGACAATTCTGAGTAGCCGGGTTAATCAGCTATATCCCATACATGGCATTTTGTTTAATTCTTATGTCCGTTTGATTCTTCAATCCATTCTTCTTTATTTCCTTTTTTTGCACTCCTTCAATACACTCTTTATTCATCTGTTATATCGAAAGTCACAAAACATCTCCCGGTAGAAAAGTCAGCGCCGATTAAAAACAGCAGAGCACCGCAATATATTTATTTTATTTTCCGGTTAAGGCGTTCAATGTATAAACACATTTGAGCGAAATTATAAAAACCCTGATGGCGGATATTCCGGAGAATAAAAAAATGAAAATAACCCGTAGCAGCTTTTAAATGTGTGAATTATATAATTAATAAATAAAGTTATGTAATAATTATGTCCTTAAAGTTACCGAGCTTTGTCTTGTTATCCATCACTTAAAAAACAGACAGAATTATATGAAAAATAATGGTTGCCATATTCTGTTTCCGAATGATGAACAGTGTTTCTACACTATTCCATATCAAGACAAAATAAAACTACAATTATACTCAACGGCATAAAGCAGAACTATTATATTTTTTAATTCATAACACAAACCATATTAAAATCAGCAAAATGAAAACGATCAAATCTTATGTAATTATTACAGCACTCGTATTTATTACGGCATCGTGTGTTGAAAATTCAGGAAAATATAAAGCAATCATTGCACAACGTGATTCGCTGGAACAGGTAAAGCAGGACTTAGACTCCAATTACAATCAAACACTTGTTATTTTGAACGATATAGAGGCCGGATTTTCAAAGATCAATCAAAATGAAAGTCAAATGAAGGTCGACCTCAAAGGAGTAGAAGGTGGCAAAACAAACAAAAGACAAGTTATAGCAGCTCAAATGACTGCGATAAAAGACGGTATCGAGAAGAATAAGGCCAAGATTGCGGAACTAAGGCAACTGGCATCAAAAAAAGGAAAAGCTAACGGCATGTTGGCTGAAACAATCAAACGGCTGCAAACTGAAATGGATGAAAAAGGAGTTCAAATTAAATCCTTACAGGCAGAGCTCGATCAGAAAAACATCAAAATTAATGAACTGAATACGACTGTGGATAGTCAGAGTAAAAATATCGCTGAACAGCAAAATGTGATGGAACAGCAAAAATCTACGATCAAGGGGCAGGATACAGACCTCAACACCGTATGGTATTGTGTTACGACGTCTAAAAAACTTCAACAAGCCAAGATTATTTCAGGTGGCGGATTATTTCAGGCAAAGAAATTAATAGGAAATAATTCCGATAATAAAGTCTTTACCCCGGTTGATTTAAGGAGCATTTCGTCGATACCAACCAATAGCAAAAGAATCAAGATCCTTTCGTTACACCCCCAAAACAGTTATAACCTTGTAACGGGTGCCGACAAGAAAATCACGATCGAAATTACAAATCCTACCAAATTCTGGAGTGTATCGAAATACCTGGTTGTACAAATCTAGTTTTGTCGGGAAAACAATGTTTAGACAGATGACTGCTAATCGATATTGCAAGCTGCCAATGATTCAGGGAAAGCTTAGATTTTCAGGGATGAAGGAAAAGATGGAGTTTGCGGAATTGATAAAGTCAGTGAATATATTGTTTTAAATACTCCTTTACCAGGCGGAAATTATTATAAAGTGAGAGTTTCATTTCGATGAAGCTCTCACTTTGTCTATATGCCTTGGCTCTGTTTCGGGTGAGGAAAGAGGTTTTAAAAACAATGAAGCTTGGGTACCCTATAAAGACAGTGCCGGAGCATTCCGCGAATCGGGCTAACGCTAAGAATCTCTAAAAATACAACTTAAATATCGGACATTAAGATAAAAATAGAGTTTGTCATTTTATGGATTAATCATTTTAAACATTATAAGAGAACTCAGAAGAGATATGTTTTATCCTTTGAGTTCTCTTTCTTTAATAGAATATATGGGTATAAATTAAAATTTTTGTAACTGGGTGTACTTCAGATTATAGCAATGTTCCGTTAATGACTTAAGGGTAAATTTCTAATGTTTAATTATATCGTAGATTAATTTGAATTGAGCCTATTCGTGATAATGATTTAAGTAATGCAAGAAGTAAGCTGACGTATCCATAAAATAAATTTTCGGATGCAGCGTTATAGCAATAGAGAGCATCTATAAATTAGGTTTTTGTTATGAGTTATCTTTAATAAAATTCATTAAAAGCACGAAAGTCTTTTTCCAATATTTAAAGTATGTAAGAATCGGGAGAATAATACTTTTGAAAAAGTATAAATGCTGTTCATAACACTGAGTGTAAAAGTGAAGACTACCTGAAAGCTGTTAGCACAATGGATAATCGGCTGAAGATACAGTGTGAAAATTTATGTTTGTTTGTATAATTACATTGACCTATTCCTAAGTGTGTTAAATTTAATCAAAAAGGATTTATTATTATGATGTTAAACGACTATCCTTATGTAAAAGACGGTGTTAAAAGTAATAAAACGTCGCTAAATATTCCGAATCCATTCCACAAACAAGAAAGAAATGGAAGTTTTGAAACCGTGTTATTCAACAGGCAGTTGACAAATATAGTCCATTGTCCAAGAGACTCAAAGGGAGAATATCTCATGCCGGAAACGGTTATTACAATTGGTATTGAAGCATTTTCCCGATGCAAAGGTCTCACTTCGATAATAATTTCTCCCTCGGTAAGATCAATAGGCTGCCTGGCATTTGATAATTGCATTCGGTTGACTTCGATAACAATACCCTTCTCTGTTGAAAAAATAGGGTATCGTGTTTTTTCGAATTGTATAGGGTTAAGATCCATTTACGTTGAGACGGAATCACCTATAGATTTAGAAGAAGATTCAGACGTATTTTTCCGGGTTGATAAAGCTACCTGTATCCTTTATGTGCCATCAGGAGCAAAAAGAAAATATCGACAGGCTGCTCAATGGAAAGAATTTAAACAGATCGTTGAAATGGAGCCTGTCTTACCTGTTTCGAGTAATAATTAGAAAGAATTTATTTTTTTTGTTTATTGTTTTTCAGCCTACTGTATTTGTTTCAATTTTTAATCAAATGCGGAAGAGAAGGATAAAGTAAATCAGTATATTTGTGATTAATTTCGGTTGTTTGGCTAAACAGAAAATAAAAATCAAATATGGAAAAGATTTTTCAAATGCTCGGTCGGTATATGCCATTAAATCAAGAATTAAGAGATGATCTGGCAGCCAACCTTTATGTGAGAAAAGAAGAAAAAGGGACTATTCTTATTTCAGAAGACAGAGTATGTGATCAGTTGTTTTTTATCAGGAAAGGATTCCTAAGGGGATTTCATTATCATAATGGAAAGGAAATAACATCCTGGTTTGGCTTTGAGAATGATTTTGCAACTTCAACCTATTCATTTGTATCGCGGAAGCCGGGATTTGAGAATATAGAAGTTATAGAGAATAGTATTTTGTATGTTATAAAATATGATGATTTAGAGAATATCTATCGCAGCCATCCTGAATTTAATTATATTGGTCGATTACTTACAGAAAAATATTATATTGATTTAATGGAGCGAACCCTTTGTTTGCAGTCTCAATCGGCTAAAGAAAGCTACGAACAACTTGTCGTGAATCAACCGTATATCCTTCAACGAGCCTCTTTAGGTCATATTGCTTCCTATTTAGGAATATCACAGGAGACATTGAGCCGGATACGTACAAAAAAATGAAAAAGAGCTTTTCTTTTTTGACTTTTGTCAAAAAAGAGATCAAAAAATAAGATGACATTTGTGCCGTTATTTTGATTCGGGAATCACGTTATAAGAGGATTAAAGAAAGAGCTTATATGTAATTTTTGTTCAACATAACCCAATAGGGTATTAAATAAATTTTATTGTATAAAAAAGATGAGAAGAGCCAGATTTGAGGACAAAAATGTAGTTGTTGACATTCTTACCAAATCGTTTAAAAATGATCCTCACATTAATTTCCTAATAGGAAAATCGAAGAGTAAGAATAAATTGAGAGTGATTATGGAGTATATATTCGAAGAATCGTTTAGTAAAGGAGAAATATATATAAACGATGAAAATACTGCCGCAGCACTTTGGAATACCACCACGAAGGAAAAGTTTACCTGGAGGTTTATTTGCAGAAACCTGTCATTTCTTTTTAAGATTGGTTTAGAGTCTGCCGTTCGTATACTAAAAGCCGATAAACTTGTAGAGAAATATCATTCGAACGTTCATAAGTTTGCTCATTTATATACTATCGGAGTTCTGCCGGAGAGCAAAGGAAAAGGATATGCCAGAGAACTGATCAAATTTATGATAGACAAGATGAGAACAAGTAATGCGGTACTTTATCTTGAAACTACGAATACTACAAATATTGGTACTTACAATAAAGTCGGTTTTCATGTTTTCCAAACTATTGATATGGATGGACATACATTGTTTTGTATGAAAAGGCAATAATTGTTTTTGTTACCAAGGAATTGAGTTTCAAAGGATCATTCTAAAATATACCAAGTAAGCGATATTGATTCATTATTTCGAATAAGCAGTCATTTCGAATTTAAGGATTAGCCTTGTCATAAGATTAATACATGTAAATCAAGTTCGAATTTCAAAACAGAACAAATAGTGGTGGGTTTTATCTCACCATTATTTGTTTCCGTGCGGAATGTGAATTAAAAGGAAGCTTTCTGAACGGGAACAATCCATTTTGTCTCAGGAATCGTGTTGGCTTTGGTTGTATGATTTGAATATCAAACCACCTCTTCCCGAACACAGAGTGGCACAAGTCCGATTTACTGTGTAATCACAACAAAAATACATATCTATAAAAGTCAACTGATTTGAACTATCAATATTCTTAAAAAAAGTAGTTTCAAAAAGGATTATTCCAAAAAAAATGCGGATATTTGCAATAACATAAATTCGTATAAATATCCAACTATAACTCAATAATAACCAGCTTATGAATGCAAATGATATTCGCCAGTTAGAGCCAAAAGCTCTGTGGCAAAATTTCTATAGTATAACCCGGGTGCCGCGTCCTTCACATAAAAAAGAAGAAATCGGTGCATTTCTTGAAAACTTTGGTAAATCACTCGGGCTTGAAACCCTTCGTGATGAGATAGGAAACGTGCTGATACGCAAGCCGGCAACTCCCGGAATGGAGAACCGAAAAGCCGTTATTCTGCAGGCACATATGGATATGGTTCCACAAAAGAACAGTCATGTGGCCCATGATTTTCAGAAAGACCCGATCGATGCACACATTGATGGTGAATGGGTAACAGCCAGCGAAACGACTCTTGGGGCCGATAATGGAATAGGTCTGGCAGCCGGAATGTCGGTATTGCAATCGAAAGAGATTTCTCATCCGGCTATCGAATTGTTTGTTACGGTAGATGAAGAAACCGGGATGTTTGGAGCATTCGGCCTTCAACCTAACTTCTTGAAAGGCGATATTCTCCTGAATATGGATTCGGAAGATGAAGGAGAGCTTTATGTAGGTTGTGCCGGAGGAGTTGATGGCAACATCACATTCCGTTATAAGGAAGTTGAAGTGGAGGAAGGTGATGTTGCTCTGAAAGTGTCATTGACAGGCCTTAAAGGAGGACATTCAGGAGTGGATATTAATCTTCAACGTGGAAATGCGAATAAACTAATGTTCCGTTTTTTGAAAGATGCAGTAGCTGATTATGAAGCACGACTGGCCAGTATTGATGGCGGCAGTCTGCGTAATGCAATACCGCGTGAAGCATTTGCTGTGATTACTGTTCCGGCTGAAGATGTTGACGACATCGTTGATTTCGTAAAAGAGTACGAGGAGTTGTTTATTGAAGAGTTTAAAGGGGTAGAAGAAACTATTTCATTCTCGGTTGAACAGGTGGATTTACCGACCGGATTAATACCCGAAGAAGTGCAGGATGACCTGATAAATGGTGTTACAGCCTGCCCGAATGGAGTTACCCGTTTTATTCCTGAATTGCCGACTGTTGTTGAAACATCAAATAACCTGGCCATTATCAAATCGGATGGTACTTCCATCAAACTTCAGACACTTGTACGGAGTTCGGTTGAGTCACGGAAGGAAGAACTGGCTTCCCAGTTGGAAAGCGCATTTTTGTTAGCCGGTGCCAAAGTGGAACTGGTAGGTAGTTATCCCGGTTGGAAACCAAATCTGGATTCTCCGATACTAAAAGAAATAACGAAGGTTTATGTTGATAAATTTGGACAGACGCCCAAAATAATGATTATACATGCGGGATTGGAATGCGGGATTATTAGTACCCATTATCCTCATTTGGATATGGTTTCATTTGGTCCTACTATAAAGCATCCACATTCTCCGGCTGAAAAGGTAAATATTGCCACCGTACAAAAATTTTGGGATTTTCTATTGGCTATATTAGAAAATGTCCCTGTAAAATAAACCCGAGCCTCCCTAAAAGGGAGATGATTAACTGTAAATTAAATAAATATTATAAATCGAACTCCTTATCCCCTTTCGGGGTTAGGGGTTCTTATTTTTTTATTCATATGAAGAAAAACCTTTTTATACTGGGATTATTGTTATTCGCAGCTGTAGCTTTTGCACAAAAGGATACAACGGCTGTTGATACTTTTAAATTTACGATTGTCAAACAAAACAAGATTACACCCGTAAAAAACCAAGCCAGTTCAGGAACTTGCTGGAGTTTTTCCGGTATAGGTTTCTTTGAATCCGAATTATTACGAATGGGGAAACCGGAAGTAGATTTGTCGGAAATGTTTGTTGTTCATCATTCGTATACCGACAAAGCAAATAAATATGTCCGTATGAACGGTACTGTTAATTTTGGTGGAGGCGGATCATTTGATGATGTCGTTTATGTGCTGAGAAATTACGGAATAGTTCCAGAATCGGAAATGAAAGGACTCAATTACGGGGAGGATAATCATAAGCATGGCGAGCTCGATGCGCTATCGGAAGCGTACGTCAAGGTAATTGTATTAAATCCGAATAAAAAGCTCTCTACGGCCTGGAAAAACGGCCTTGAAGGTGTTCTGGATGCTTATCTTGGTCAGTGCCCGAAAGAATTTACGGTAGAAGGAAAGAAATATACTCCGATAACATACGAGCAATCGCTTGGATTGAATCTTGATGATTATATCTCCCTGACTTCGTTTAGCCATCATCCTTTTTATACGAAATTTGCCATTGAGATACCGGATAACTGGCGTTGGTCGGAATCGTATAATATTCCGTTGGATGAGTTAATGAGTGTTTTCGACAATGCCGTCGATAAAGGATATTGCGTTGCCTGGGCATCGGACGTGAGCGAAAAAGGTTTTACCCGGAAAGGAATAGCCGTTGACCCTGAAACTAAAGTGACAAATCTGCCGGGTACCGATCAGGCTAAATGGTTGAATATATCGCAAAAAGATATTGATGAAAAGATATATAAAATAACCGGACCTCAACAGGAAGTGAAAGTAGACCAAGATGTTCGTCAGAAAGGGTTTGATAATTATCAAACTACTGATGATCATGGCATGATTATCTTTGGAACGGCTAAAGATCAGCATGGAACAAAGTATTATATGGTGAAAAATTCCTGGGGTACGGACTCTAAATACAAAGGTATCTGGTATGTCAGTGAAACATTCGCAAAGCATAAGACCATTGACATTCTTGTTCATAAAGATGCTATACCAAAGGAAATCCGCAAGAAGCTGGGAATTAAATAATCGAGAATAGATCGTTTATACAAAGAATGAGACTATCCGTTAACGGATAGTCTCATTCTTTGTATAAACAAAAAGCTACGAGCCTTTTAGAATGTTGTGCACACGTTTATAACTCTCTTGTATAAATTCCCTGCTGCAAGTCAGTAAGCATGTTCGTCTCCATTCACATCTTCGATATCCATTCGCTTTTTCTCCATAGAACGCCAGGCGATAAAGATATATGCCAATACCACCGGAATAAACAGCGATACGAGCGACATAGCTTTCAGTGTAAATTCACTTGAAGAAGCGTTGAAGATCGTTAGTGAGCTTTGCAGATGGATGGAAGGATAGAAGGATGTGTTATTGTATCCGGCAACCAGTAATAAGCTACAAACTGTTACTACCGTTCCGATACCGGCATACCATATTCCGTTTCTGAAAACAGGAGACAGCCAGGTGGCAATGATACCAACCAGTACAGCCACAACACCCAGCAGGAATAATACTAAGATGCCGGGCATCTCAATAAAATTAGTAAAGTATTTATATTTTTCCAGAGATACTATACCTGTTGAAGCATTCACGGCATAACCATTCGAAAATAAGGTCCAGATAACAAATATCAGAAAGAAAATTACAAACGGAATAGCGTTGTACCAAAGGAATTTTCTTGATCTGGCTTCCAAAACCGGATGATTCAGACGATTAATGAAGAACAAAACTGCCAGGGAGCGTGCTAAAAAGAAAACTGCCAGACCCAACATAAGATTCCGTACATTTAGCAGAGCTTCCAGCCCGTGCCATTCATTACCCCATGAGCTAATAACCGGTGCTAATTGCTGCGTGATATTTCCTTTGTTTACGATAAAATCAGAGCCGGTGAAGAACGTTGCGATGGCTACGCCAATCAGGAAAGTTCCTAATAACCCATTGATAAAAAGGAAAGATCTATACGTATTTATGCCGTAGGTATTGCCCGGTTTTGACTGGAATTCATACGATACCGCCTGAATGATAAAGCAAAATAAAATAACCATCCAAACCCAATAAGCACCACCGAAACTGGTAGAGTAGAAGAGAGGGAAAGAGGCGAAGAATGCTCCACCGAAAGTGACGAGTGTAGTGAATGTATATTCCCATTTGCGACCAAGAGCATTTACCAGTAATCTACGTTCGTCTTCAGTTTTCGACAATGAAAATAACATAGATTGCCCGCCCTGAACAAAGAGTAAAAAAGCCAACAAGCCGCCTAGCAGTGAAATCAGAAACCACCAGTAATGTTGTAAGAATGAATATGTAATCATGATTTGATGAGTTTAAAGTTGTTTATTTTAATGTTCTGCTTCGGGTCCTTTTTTTATTTGTTTCAACATAATGCGTATTTCAGCCAGCAATAATGCGGAGAATAGAATCAGGAAAAGGAAGAATGTGATTTTCACTGAATCGGATGAAATGTTTGAAATAGCGGCATTCAATGGTAATACGTCCTGTATAGCCCAGGGTTGGCGGCCGACTTCCGCTACTGCCCAACCTAATTCGCCGGCGATATAACCCAACGGGATACTCCATATGCAAATCCATAACAACCATTTAGTATTTTGGATGCGTTTTCCCTTGAAAAAGATAAGTACCAACGCGAACAGTGCAATGAAATAGAAACCCAGAAGAATCATGATGTGGAAAGAGTAGAAAACCAGAGGAACATTTGGAATCAGGTTTTCTGCCTTGTCAATATAACCATACCCGAATTGAGGATAATTTTCTTTTAGTTGAGCTTTATATGTTTTAGCATGAACAGAGTCTTTTGCAATCATTGCTTTTTGATATGATGCAAGCGATCGAATAGCTGCTCTTCCACGAGTTTGTTTTTCTAAAAATGAGAGTGCAACGCCATTCCGGGTTTGGTATCCACCGTCTATAATGTTACTGATGCCGGGTACAAAAGCATTGGCATCTTTCTGAGCTAATAAAGATAGCATGGATGGAATTTGGATTTTAAACAGGAAAGGATCTATAGAATCGTTAAACGTTTTTTTCGCCGGATTCAAAACACCTATGGCCACAAGTGCCACATTCGTTTTGCCCTGATAAAGCCCTTCCATAGCCGCAAGTTTCATAGGTTGGCGTTGAGCTACATTATAAGCAGAACCATCACCGGTCCAGGCAATAAGCAGTGTGGCGAATAATCCGAATACAGCCCCTACCTTCATACTCTTCAATGCAAAATCAACTTCCCGTTTCTTTAATAAATACCAAGCACTTACTCCTGTGACAAACAGTCCGCTTAGTACCCACCCTGACAATACCGTATGACAGAATTTGTTCAATGCTACCGGCGAGAGCAAGATGCTCCAGAAGTCAATCATTTCATTACGGACAGTATCCGGATTGAATTCCATACCGACGGGATATTGCATCCAGGCATTGGCAACTAATATCCATAAGGCGGAAATGGTGGCTCCCAATACAGTTAACCATGTTGCGGCAAGGTGAAAATTCTTGCTTACTTTCTTCCACCCGAAGAACATAATGGAAATAAAAGTGGCTTCCATAAAGAATGCCAAGATAGCTTCAATAGCAAGCGGTGCGCCGAATATGTCGCCTACAAACCAACTATAGTTTGACCAGTTTGTACCGAACTCAAACTCCAGGATAATGCCGGTAGCAACGCCAATAGCAAAGTTTATACCGAAAAGAGTCATCCAAAATTGAGCGGCTTTTTTCCATTCTTCTTTTCCGGTTTTTACATAGAAAGTTTCCATCACCGACATGATAACCCCTAATCCTAATGTCAGCGGTACAAATAGCCAGTGGTACATAGCAGTCATGGCGAACTGTGCCCTTGACCAATCTACTAATGTTACGTCCAATAAATTCATAATTTTTTAAAGTATTTGATTTGGATTTGAAAAATTGTAGTGTTTACTACGTATTTGTTTGTTTGAAAGATTACTTTGGAATATTCAGTTGTTTATGAAATAGTCTTGTGTCTTTGATCTTTCTTTTTATTCTTTTCTGTCAATCAACTCCTGACGAACGTGATTTGCCTTACTCTGTTCGTCTTTGAAGTGTGTATTCAAATAATTTGGGAAGAAAAAGATACGTAATATAACAAACAGGATAAAAAGTTTTATCAGTACCAGTATCCAAAGTGTCTTACCAACAGTCATACTTCGGAAACCGTCACTATAAAACAAAGCCGTTTTTTGCAAAAAGGAAGGAATTCTCATATTTGCTTATTTATATAAATAAAACAACAAAGCGTATCGATGACAAAAATATCAATAAATTTGATATTATTACAAAAACGTATCCAATTTAAATAATTATTTTTTTTAAGTGCACCTCTCTGCTGAAAATTAATTCCTTTAGAAGACAATTAAAGCCTTATAAACAGGAAAAGGGACTGTCTTGAAGGTAGGCAGTCTCTTTTTATACAGATTTATAGTCTGTAATTATATGCAATCAATTAAGTTGTAAAATCTTTACCGGATAAGAACTAAAGTAGAAACAGTTTCTGTTTGAGTTGTTCCAACTACTAAGTATACTCCTGCCGGTATGTTAGCATTAATAATTGAAGTTCCGTCATTATTAAAAGGTAGTATTTTAATAATTCTTCCGGTTCCTGCATTCAATATTTTTATTTTGCCTTCTTGTTTACCGGGATTTTCTATATAGATATTTTTATCTGAACTATATATCAATAATTTATTGATTTTGCCTTGATATACAGTGTTAGTTTGTGTAACGTCTGAAAATGTTGGCAGACTGGTTACAATTTTAAATCGTTTAATCGGTTCCGGAGTTGCAGATGCCGAAAATGCATACGTTGTCCCTGACTGATAAATGTCGATGGTTTTATTTGCCACCGAATCAATCAAATAAAGACTTTGATAACGTGCCGCCAGATTCTGATGAGTAAATGTAAATGTGTAAAGTGTATCCATTCCGGCCAAAAATCCCAGATAAGTATTGTTTACATCAGGAACAACATCAATCTGATAATAACCATCAGGTTCTATGGCAAACAGTTGAGGCGCAAGTGGGGTGCCAAACATTTTATATCCATCCCAACCATTATCATAGCCATAGGTACATGTTGCAACAGAAAAAAGCCACATTTGATCGGAAAACCGGGCCCCTCGTACATCAATACGGGTGCCGGTTAAGTTTTGTGCCGAAGCATTAGCAACCAATAGGATAATAGCGAGCTTTACAAGTAGAGCTTTGCTGATAGTTGTTTTCATAGCGTTAATTATTAAGTAAACATTAGGTCGTTAAAATGAGAAATCTTGCAAGTTATATTACTTGTTATAATATAACAAATATCCTTATATATAGTTGATATGTAGTCTTATGTAGTATTTTATTTGATTGTGTAGTGAAAAATATAAGTCCTTATGATTGATTCACGATAATCCAAATTATAATAAAACTCGAAAACGGCATTAAATGAATGAATTTCGTATGATGCTCAAATTAAAAGAAATAATTTGTCGTAAAATTTTGGTTGAATGTTTGTTGTAAATAGAATTAATGGTACATTTATTTTTTAAATAACTACTTGCAAATTTAGAAATCCGGATATGCAAGAATTTATATTTTACTATTCGAATTTACTTTCATGTTTTTTAATTATTTAAGGTCAATGTTTAACATAAGTTGTTTGTTTGATTGAGCCTTTAAATAAAAAAAAGAACGATAGTATTTATTACAAACAACTCGTAATTATAAAGATTACGAGTTGTTTGTAATAAATACTAGTTAATTTGTCTGCTATATTGTAGCGAGTTACATAACTTCTATAGTTTGGTTAACTATTATTCTCCAATAATTATTTTCTTACTCACTTTTTCACTGGTTGTGGCAGCATTCACCACATAGGCACCCGGAATAGCACCTGTTTGAATTGCTGTAATTCCATACGGGCCAAAGGTTGCTCTTTTTATGTAGCGTCCCATCATGTCATTCAGGATTATCTCACCACTTTGACTGCCTGAATTATGTATAAATATTGTATTTCCCGAAGAAAATACTTTTAATGGAGTTTCTGCATCGGGAGACTTTATTCCTGTGGGCGAGGTAATAATTTGAAATCGTTTAACAGGAGCAGGGGTTGATTCAGCAGTAAACGAATAGGTAGATCCACTTTCAGTAATATCCACTGTTTTGTTTTCAACTAAGTCCAGTAAATATATGGTTGCGTATTGGGTAGCAATATTCTGATTTGTAATGGTAAGCGTATATAATGTATCTTCACCTGCTTGGAAATCCACTATCGTATTATTGAGATCATTTACCACATCTATTTGATAGTTATTATCTGGTTCGATAGCGAAGATTTGGGGCGCCAGCGATGATCCTGTCATTTTAGTACCATCAAAGCCATTATCGAAATAACGCGTACAGCCGTATTGAGCGAATAACCACATTTTATCGGAATACCTGGTGCCGGCCACGTCAATCCTCATACCAACCTTGCCGGAAGAGGAAGGATCAGATGCCCCTTTTACTCGTTGAGGTTCAGTATTCTTAATAACAGAGTTATAAGGAAATGTAATATGTGAATTAGATGAAGATGTAGTTACGCTTGTCAGGAACTGTACTAACATACCTTGCATGGACGGAATTTGAGTCGTCGTTCCTAATCCGCTTACGCCAAGTGTTACAGCCGTATATTGGCCTGATCCTGATCCAACAGTCCAGTCCCCGAAAGATCCGGCACTATATAACCAGGCAGCTTGCTGCATATCTGAACCAAAATTAATTTTTGTTACATCTATCGCTGCTGTAAAAGGATTAGCTAATATATGTTGTCCGGGATACTTGCCATTCCTGGGATCGCCGGCTCCATAATAAGTATAAGATAATTGAGGAGAAGTCACATCCCAGTTGACTAACTGACCCTGAAAAACAATAGTTTTGCCAACACTTACATTTTGAGTAAGTTCATATCCGATACCCGGTTGTAATACATAAGCATTATTTAAGCTAATCCAATGATTCGCTGAAGTTGTACCGCTTTCATCCCATCTCCGAACGAATGATCCATCAAAAGTGGGACTGGCTGTTACTCCATTTACAGGAATGCCAAAGTATTGCCATTTATAGTAATATCCATTGGCATCGGGAGTTGTGGATTTGTATGCCATCGAATACATTTCTACCGTGGCATAAACAGGTGAAGAAGTAGTAAAAATCAACGTACCATTTGCAGCTGATGAGCTTGATTGGATATATATCTTGTTAGGATCATTATTGGTGGTTATAGTTCCATTGATTGTCAGACTTCTTCCGGTTGGAATATACAGTAGTTTGGACGATGTATTTGTCAGATTTCCAATTGTTCGGTTGCCATCCAGCACTAGGTTGTTATTAGGCGCTGTTGCAAATATTATATCAGCTCCATCTGCAGGTACAATCCCAGGCACCCAATTTGTTCCGGTACCCCAGTCGGTACTTGTAGATGTTCCCATCCAGAGATTTTGAGTGATCGTTACTGTTATTGTAAAAGGATTCCCGGAGCAAGAAAGATTAGTGGGAGTAACGGTATAAATAGCTGTTGCACTAGTCGCGGTAAGTGTAAGTGTTCCTGTGATACTGGTTGGTGATCCGCTACTTGGGACACCTCCTGTAAATCCGGTACCTGATGGTGCCGACCAACTATAGGTTGTCCCTGCTGGAACCAGGCCGTTTGTGCCATTTACCGGTGTTACCGTAAAAGCTCCGCCGCTTGCAGCGGAACTAATCATAGTTGTGATGACTGGTGTTGGATTTACCGTTACGGTTACTGTAAAAGTGTTTCCTGAACAACTGCCTGAAAATGGTGTCACGGTGTAGGTAGCTGTTTGCACGGTATTAGTTGGGTTAGTAAGAGCCCCGCTGATGCTTGATGCGCCATTCCCGGAAGTGCCACCCGTTAGACTCCCTGTTACGGTTGGTGCAGACCAACTATAGGTGGTTCCGGCAGGCACAACTCCATTACTAACATTAACCGGTGCAATCGTAAAAACTTCCCCGCTACAGGTAGTCGTTGTTATGGCAGTTATAGCTGGTGTCGGGTTTACCGTTACCGTTATTGTAAAAGTATTTCCCGAGCAGCTGCCTGTAAGCGGCATGACCGTATAGGTGGCTGTTTGCACTATATTAGTTGGGTTCGTAAGGGTGCCGGTAATACTGGTCGGTGAACCGCTACTTGCTGTGCTGCCCGTTATGCCTCCGGTAACAACAGGTGCCGACCAGCTATAGTTGGTTCCGGAAGGAACTACTCCATTGGTACCGTTTACAGGAATAATAGTAAATGCTACGCCACTGCAGGTCGTTGCAGTTATATTTGTAATTACTGGGGTAGGATTTATGGTTATGGTGATAGAGTACTTTGTACTGGGAGAACCGGTATTGCTGTTCAGAAGGGTTAAAGTTCCATTGTAGGTTGCTGCTGATGCTCCGGCAGGCACATTGATAGTGATAGCTGTCGCTGGCAATGTTACATAAGAGGCATCTGTAAAACCGGCTGTATGTGCCGTAGCATCAAAAATAAGGCTGTATTTATCCGGACAACCTGTCGTGACACTGTACGGGAGGTAAGCTGTTGTGGTTCCCTGACAAATTGTAGTGTTGCTGCTTACAAGGGTTATGGTTGGAATGACGTTCGTATAGGTAATAATTACCTGCCCGCTCCCACCGCTTCCGCCTGTAGAAAGTCCCGATGCAGTCCTGTATGCACCGCCGCCTCCACCACCAGGGATAGAACCTGCACCACCCGGACCGGTTGCTGCGCTCTGTCCGTTTCCACCGTTTCCACCTCCTGCCGGAGCGGTTGCGCCGGTATTGGTGCCTGTAACTGCACTGATCCCGACAACTGTTGTCCCGGCTGAAGAACCTCCTCCTCCGGCATAACCGGTAATACCTGTTCCCGAAGCAGATGCACCGTTCCCGCCACTAAGTGTTGTTCCACCGCTCGTTGTAACGCAGGCACCAGCCTGTCCACCTGTTGCGCCGGTACCTGAATCGTTATTGGCACCGGATCCGCCTTTTGCCATGACTGTGGTAGCTGTATTAAACCAGAAATCTCCACCGGAAACAGTACCGGTGCCTCCTCCTCCAACAGTTATAGAATAAGTGGCTTGTGGAGTTACAGTGACAACTCCTCTGGAGTATGCACCTCCACCACCACCTCCACCACCATTCGTGAGCGAAACTAATGTACTCCCTGCTCCGCCGCCGCCCCATGCTTCAACGATAACAGATGTAACACCACAGGGAATGGTTATGGTTGTTGAACTGAGATAGGCTTGTCTGACGGCATTACTCAATGTTACAATACCCGTATTAGCCACAAAATAACTCGTGTTTATGTTTGATGCTCCTGAACCGGTTCCTCCCCAGGTCCCGGTGGAATAAGCATCTCCGTTGAGGAAAAGTGCACTTGCCGTATGTCCAAATGTTCCCAGATTAGCTATTGCATTATTGTTTATGATCAGATAATTCATGGAAGTTGCACCACTAAAGGTGACACCGGCACTGTTCGAGTTACTTATCGTAACACTTGCCGGGTTGTTTTGGGCTAAGCCGCTACCTGTTACCTGTGCAGTTGTGCCATTGTAAACGTAATTCCCCCCCGCATTATAGGTTCTTGTGCCGGTTAACTGGATACTGCCGCTTGCTCCGCTTGTTGCGATTCCTGCTGTATTGGCTGTTATCAGGGTTCCTCCGGGGCTCATGTTAAAACCGCCTGATGATCCGGAACTTAGGATATATGTTCCAAAATCAACTGTTGCTCGCGGACGGATAGCAAAATTGACTATGTTACTCAGTGTTCCTCCCGATATGAATGTTTGTGTCCCTGAACCGTTAAAGTTAATGACGCTTGCGGTGGTTGAGCCGGACTCAGTAATCGTTCCTCCTGTAAAATTAAAGTTGCCTCCGACATTCAGGGTCGTGTAGTTGTCCGATGTTATTGATGAACTCAAATCAAAAGTACCACCGGATATAGAGAAATTACCGGCAACAGACATTTGTTTAGCACTTGATCCGGAAATCATAAAATCACCTCCTGTTTGAATAAAATTACCGTCAACGGTTAAATTTCCTGTGCCGGCATTACCCAATGCAATGGCTCCGGTACCGGTACTAACTATTGTTAAGCTACCCTTTACATGAGCTAATTGACCGGCAAGAGAAGTAAAAGTCAATGATCCTGTAGTCAACGATTGCTGGCCTGTAGAATTCCATATAAAATTGCCGAAGTCCTGTTGCAGGCTTGTTTGAAATGTATTAGCATAGTTTGTTCCGTTCTGGTTTTTTATATAGCCTGTAATTTCGCAAGTTGAGTTGGCATCCCACGTGGCTGTTGGAATTACTCCTCCATCAATAGCATCAATAAACAAGCTTCCACTCATAAATGAAATGCTTCCTGTTCCCTTCGTCAGTGATACCGTTCCATCGCCTGTCTCATGATTTGGACCTACTATCACGATGCCATTTGTTACTTTAACAGTCCCGTTAATAACGGCACTTCCGGGTGTTAACGTGTTTGCTCCATTCAACAATAAAGTAACACCGGAGGCAACAGTTAGTATATCGGCAGTTTGGGCGTTCGTAACAGTATAGGTTTTTGTGCCTGAACCTGATAAATTCAGGTTGCTGTAATTTACATTCTGTATCGTTTGATCACCTGCTCCGTTGTAATTAACAGTGTTTCCCGAAGCGCTTGCCGTAAGTATTGTAATGGTAGGAGTAAGATCAATGATATTAAGGATGCTGGATGATCCGGCATTGTTGAAACTAGCGATGGTTCCCGAATTGGTAAGGTTGACAATACCGGCAGCATTGTTGGTAATGCCGGCAATATTGCCGGAACCTCCCAGATTCAAGGTGCCGCTATTGGTAAAATTAGCCAGTACTGTGCTGATGACTCCCGTGCCGGTGATGGTTGTTGTCCCCGAATTGGCAAATGTTGTCAATGAATTGGTTCCACCGATAGTTAGCGTGCCGGTATTTGTGAAGGTACCTGAACCGGACAATGCTGTTCCTACCGTCAGTGTGCCGGCATTCGTGTAGGTGCCGGTAACTGTTACGTTGGGAATGGAAGTGGCTGTTGTGCCGCTTATTGTTTTGGTTGTTCCTGAAAATGTATGTGAGCCGGTGCTTGTATTATACGTCCCGTTATTGGTCAGGTTTCCGGCAATACTAAAAGTGGCGGCAACATATTCCGTTAGTGTACCGTTAATAGTTACATCCGATCCGAATGTCAGATTTCCAGCTACATTTTCTGACAGAATACCACCGCTATTAATTGTAACGGCTCCTGTAAAAGTCTTGTTCGCTGCGGAGGTTGTAACTGCCAGCGTTCCGGAAGTTCCCCCGCCAATGTGTTTGTACTCGTTAATGTTGTTCCATCACCGATGCTAAGGTTTCCCCCGATAGTTAATGAAGCTACTGATGCGGCAGCTGTTCCGCTTAATGTGAAATTCTTATTTATTGTTGTTGTTGCTGCAACTGTCTTAATGCCACTGCCGCTTAGTGTCAGATTGCTATAGGTTACCGTTTTAACCGTTTGATTACCTGCTCCGTTATAATTGACCGTATTTCCTGCAGCACTTACTGTAAATGTTGTAATGGTAGGTGGTGTCAGATCGCTGATATTAAGCATACTGGCTGAACCGGCATTGTTGAAACTAGTGATAGTTCCCGAATTGGTAAGGTTGACAATACCGCTGGCATTGTTAGTGATGCTGGTGATGGCTCCTGCACCTCCAAGATTCAAACTTTCCGTATTGATAAGCGAGTTTATAGAACAGGAACCGCCTATGTTTAATGTGCCGGCATTTGTCAGTTTCCCTGTTCCGGCTAACGCAGTTCCTACACTGAGCGTGCCGTTATTGGTGACTGTAACGGAAGCAGTAAGATTTAGTATGGATAATGTCCCGGTTAAAGACTGGTTATTGGTACTAAATGTTTGAACTCCGGATCCGGCATTAAAGGTGCCGTTATTGGTTATACCCCCTTTGAATGTTACCGGTGAATTGGCAGAGGTGTTTGTCCAGATTGCACCTGAAGCAATCGTTACAAGACCCGTAAACATCTTTGTCCCTGTAGCAGATGTGATATTGAGCGTCCCACTGGTGCCTCCACCCAACGTAGTAGTTCCTGAGACCGTTAAACTGAATCCTCCAACACTCAGTGAGCCTCCATCCTGAATGTTTAAGTTTAAAGAAACAGCAGTTGCATTGACAAGATAGTTTCTGCCTGATCTGATCCATACATTTTTTTAAATTTGTTGGCGCAGCAGGAGCTGCTGTAGCGCCGTTCCAGCTTCCGGCTGTAGCGCAGACAACCCAACTGGAAGCAGTGCTCCAATTTGTTGAAGTTCCATTGGTTACACTGGTGCCATAATCACCGACCGCTTGCCCGCTCACACTTCCGCTTACTACGAATAACAGCAGGCTAATGAACAAACCTTTCGTAAGTTTGGAGATATGAATGTTGGTGGGAAAATTAGAAAATTTCTTACGGGTACCTTCTTTTGAATTATCACGTAAGTAGGCTACAGTAGTCATTCCTTTGACTAAATAAGTGTTCGTGTGGCCTTTTGCTTGGGTTTGAGTGTAAAAAGTCAACATGGCTGTAGAGTTTAAAGATGTATATAGTTAGCATAAATATGTATATACGTAACAATAAAGGCGTAGATTTTATTGATAAATTGCCACACGTTTATGTATTATTAACTACGCTTTGTGGCAAATAATCTTTAATATTAATTTTAAGATGTAAATATAATAATAAATTCACATATCATTGAGGCATTGCTTGAACTGTATTTCTATAAATATATGCATATCAGTGTTTTTAGCTGTGAGTTGCGACACTGATTGCTAATGTTGCTTGCCTCAAACTTTCTGTCAATACGAATAGACAACTGGATAAATTCTTTATAAGTGCTATGTTAAGGCTATTTTGACGGTAATTCATTTCAAAGAATAGTGAAGCCGTCACTAACTATAATTCATCACCGTAAGAAGTGACGGCTTCACTAAATACATATGCGACATTTATTAAAACAGCAGAGCCTGTCTCGTTTTTTAGTCGGGACAGGCTCTGTTATAAATGATGAATCTGACAGCGTCGAAGGCCTGTCAGTGTGAAAAGAGATAGTATCTCTCTATTTTTGTTTCGTTGAAAAGGTGAATCTCTTTCTAATAAAGGTTCTGCTTTTTAAGGCGGCATAACATGCTCCAAACAGGAGTAATAATCCCCACCCATCTCCAACCGGAATAAGGCTTCCCGGATCAGGGTCTCCTCCCGGGTCGGTTCCTCCGGCATCAAGGGTTGTTTGAGTGGCATCTTGTTTTACGGATGTATTCGTCAGGGTATGGGATGTTGACAAACCGGCTATGCCGTTCGACATACCAATCCCGCCTGAAGTACCCGCGCTGCTTCGCGATCCCCCGCTCGCTATAAAAACAGCCCCGCCCGTTGAACCGCCGCCGGAGACGCTGCTGTTCTGGTAGCTCTGTGTTTGCATAGCATACGACGATCCTCCTTGTGAAAACGTAGTGGCTGAGGCGTAATTGCCGGCACTGTGACTTGTTATTCCCGACCCGGTGTTGCTTATGTCGGGTAAATCCGGTGTAAGGCTGTTGTCTGTATTATCCGCTCCTGTTTTTACGCTGGCGGCATTGGGTATATCTTTCGACACGGGGGTAGCGCCCCGGTTGACTACTCCATAGTAGCTCCGGGAAGTATATAAATCCGGACTTCCTACAGGTGAATATAAGACCGCTACAAGCAATCCTGCCCATACCAGCAACCACACCAATATCTTATTTTGCTTTCTTGTCACTTATTCTCCAATAATAAATTTCTTACTTACTTTCCCGGTAGCGGTAGCAGCTTTTGCAATATACACACCCGGAATAGCTCCAATCTCAATGGCGGTAACGCCGTACGCCCCAAAGGTAGCTTTTTTTATAAAATGTCCCACCATATCGTAAACATTTAGTTCGCCGCCCTGGTTGCTTAAATTTTGTACCAATACGATATTTCCGGTCGCCAGTATCGTTAACTGGGTATCTGCAGCGGGAGTATCGCTTTTCGTATTACGCGTGGCAATAACAAATCGTTTCGTGGGTGCAGGCGTTGATTCGGCTGTAAACGAATAGGTTGATCCGTTTGCCGTAATGTCCACCGTCTTATTCTCCAGCAAGTCCACTAAAAAAATACTCGTATATTTACCGGTTATATTTTGATGTGCAAAGGTAAGAGTATATTCTTTATCTTCGCCTGCCTGAAAGCCTAAAATAGTATTATTTATATCTTCAACGGCATCGATCTGGTAATTATTGTCCGGTTCGAGTGCAAAGATCTGGGGAGTAAACGCATCACCGATTATCTTTACACCATCCCAACCGTTATCGAATGTACGGGTACAACCGGACCGGGTGAATAGCCACATTTTGTCGGAATAGTTTTTTCCGGTTACATCAATCCGCGTGTTTACTAACGAAGAATCAGTTGCAGTTTCTTTTACTGTAGAATCCTTTAGATCTACTAACTCTTTAGACCGTTGTAAAGTAGTGTTCTGTACAATTGAACTGGTGTTGTAAGGGAGGGTGACATAAGCTTGATCCGTGGCATTTGTATTTGTTACCACCAATATCGCCTGCATGGAAGGTATTTGAGCCGGAATGCCGGAATTTCCTGCAGTTGAAGGAGTAGAAACTACATATTGGCCGGCCCCGGCAGGTATCGAATTTGATTTTCCACCCTTAAAACTGCCATAAGATCCTGTTGTATAAAAATAAGCCTCTTGAATCATATCACTGCCAAAAACTATATTTTTTACATTTATAGCCGCTGTAAATGGATTCGCTAATACACTTAGACCAGGGAATAATGGAGCTGGTGATGTTGTTCTTGGTAATTTAGAAATAGTCAAATCCCAATTAACCAGTGGCCCCTGAAAAGTAATAATTCCGGGGGTCTTTTGGGTCAGTTCATATCCAATACCCGGTTGTAATTGATAGGCATTATTTACACTGACCCAGTGTGTGTCAATAGAGGTTCCGCTTTCAACCCATCTTCGTACATAAGAACCTGAAAAAGTAGGATATGCTGTGACGGTGTTTATGGGAATGCCGAAATATTGCCAGCTATAATGATAAGTGATATTATTGTAAGTAAGTCCTGTTTGGTCATATAAACCTCTTGCATACATCTCAACAGTCCCGGACACAGGTGAAGCTTGAGGATTATGAAAGATCAAGGTGCCATTTGGTGTTATATTGTCAGACGCAGCCTTCACGATCAGTCTTGTCGCATATGTATTGGTTATGGAACCACTCACAACTAATTGCTGACCGGCATTGATCGTTAATGATGCTCCCGCATCAATAGAACTAATTGCTTTACAAACCGCATTGATGGTATTTACAGTAGTCGCCGAATGAATTGTAACTATATCATCTGTTGTTGGAATACGTCCTATATTCCAATCACCTGCCGTCTCCCATTTTTGGGTTGAGCCTGTGTATACCTCCGAATACTCTACCGCCCCAATATCAATGGTTCTGTTATACACCCGGTCGTTTCCATTCAAATCTTTTGAAGGCATATAGGTAGGAATAGATGCACTGGTTATACTTCCGACATCGGTCAGTACTGATATTGGGGATAGATAATAAGAAAAAGTATCTACCGGTGCAACTGAAGCTTCTTTAAACGCTGAATAACTACTTATAGCCAAATTTCCTGTACCTGATGGTGCTGTACTGCCTCTGACTGCCGAGTTGGTTATGGTTACGGTAGAAGCAATCTGTGAATAAGTGAGGTCATTATAGATGATTGAATTAGTAACGGTTAATGAACCTGCCACACCTCCGACAGGCGTTGTCGCTTTCAACGGCACCACTGCTAAACAAAAAAACAATATTATGTAACAGCTATTTTTCATACGAATAGGTTAATTGCTTTGTTGAAGATTTCGTATTGCTCGAACTTTTAAAAGAATCGTTTTGTTCGTTCTATTTAAGGAACCAACTCCATTGGATGAAAAGTCATAACACCAGGCTTCCCATTGCGCAGTTTCAGTAGATGACCAATATGCGTCTGTTGGTACTGTTGAAATTTGTGTTTTCTTTAATGCAATTAATACATTATTTACTTTGGTTAATGAATTATTTAGTTGTTGCATTTGACCAATGGAGGGTAAATACCAAATACCCAGTGTTCCTCCGTATTGATTACAATAGTATGCTGCACAGTTTGTTACATTAAGTGTACCAGGAGAGAACTGACTGTCCGAGATTATTTTGTTTGTATTTCCGGCTCCATCCTGATCCGCAATAGCACCGACTGGAGTAGAATAATCAAATAAATTTGTTATATCAAATTGATTGCTAGTTGATGGTGTCCACATTAATGTGGTTTCATCTACCGCAATGAACCATGCTTTCGCATTCAGAAAATCATTATTCCCATTGGACCAAAAGCAAACGGCTGTAACATTCGAAGGTAAAGGAAGAATAATATTTCCATTTGTATCATATGTAGTATACACCGAGCCATCACTTAACAACAGATCCCCGGAATTAATAATCGCCTGATTTAAATAATAATTGTTTGTGATCGTGCAATTCGTCACATTCCCGCCGGTGCCCGATACGCCAAATCCATTACTGGCATAGTTCTTTGTTACCACACAATTGATCAACTTCCCGCTACCCTGAATATATGCACCTCCTCCTTCTTGCGCAACTATTGAATGGAATAATATCATTAGGAACAGGATACTAAATATTTTTTTCATAAATGGGAGACCTTAATAGTTAATACTTGCAACCGGAAACACAAAATTAGGTGACGTTTTATCTGCAGCTTTACTTAAAGTTGCTGGACTAGCTGGATAGGAACGAGCATCCAGGTACCATTCATAGTTCTGACCGCCTTCTGTTGAAGTCCAATATCCAGCACTATTAGATGGAAACCATGTTGATGTTTCCCACGCCAATAATGTTGCGCAGGCATCCACTTGGGGGTAAACACTCCACAACTTAAGCATTTCACCTCCGGCTGGTACATACCATGTTACATTTGTGCTTTGTGTTGGATAGGTATTTACGTATTGTAAAGCAGGATAACTAACAGTTTTATTTGATGGTATGGTGGCAATATATGTGTTAAGTAACTGTGTGTTGGTTGCTCCGGCCATATCATCCTGAGCAGTTGGCAAATCATTAATATCATTCAAATTTTTAGTATCATATTCTGGATTTGACCAATACAATGTGCTGGTACTGAGTTTTCCCACGACCAAAAAATTGGCTGTTGTAGCGGATGGATTAACATAAAACACAATGCCTAAGGGTGTCTTCGTACTATTAGAAGGAGTCGTAATAAGGCCGGTGCTCGAACTGTAACTATATCCTGAAGGCAATATTGCAACATAAACTCCACTGGAATTAACACTATAGGTTGGCTCTACGATTGTCTTATCCGTGCAATAAATATCTCCAATACTTGCAACGTAGGTTCCGGGAATATTGGAAGATGTAGGAGGTAGAGTAGATGCAATATTATTTGTAAGGATGCAATTCTGAACAGTTCCACCTGCTATTAACACGCCTCCTCCGTTCGTACCGTTCGCATTGGCGTAGCCCTTTCTAATTAAGAAACCATCCAGAACTCCCTGACTTGTAGTATTGCCGTTCACGGTGGCTACCCGATGTGTGTAACTTCCATCTAAAATTGAGAGTTGGTCTGACTTTGCTACACCCGGATAAACGCGATCGGTAATAGTCTTCGCTGTTGTCGGAAAGCCGCCGATAACGGTTACTCCCGTAGGTATGATGAGTTCAGCTTCTGCGTAAGTCCCAGCCGCTACCCATATGGTACCTGAAGTAAAATTAGTTAAAGCCGCTGTTATGGTTGGGTAATCTGAGCCGGTTATTTTTACAGTCCGAATTGTTTGTGCAAACAGATGACCGGTAAACGAAAATATTAAAAACAGAAGAATACTCTTTTTCATAATACAAATAAATTAGGAGCCTTTTTAAAAGAAACTTGAAACTCATAGTGGATATAGGCAGAAAACAAAAAAATGATTCGAAAAATCCCGCATTAAATTTGGCACGATAACCCGTTGGAAAGCCGTTTTCTTACAGAACAATCGTGATGGAATAAGGTTCGGTTTAGCAGTAACGATTTTCCAGAAAATAATGCCTATTAAAGGATAAACCCAAATTATAACATAATTGCGTGCAAATATAACAATATAAAACGAATTTATGGTTTATTATTCTATAATTTTAGATTAATTGCTACAGCCTGTCGCAAATAGTCCTTATTTTTAAAATAGCTTGTTTCTGTTTCGCTTTGCATGCAGCCAGACTCTTGCCGGGATGAAATAGTTATTCAAGAGCAGAATTTTATTCAATCTATTCTTATAGTAACCGATGCAATCTCCCTCTTCTCGATACGGCTTTCCTATAGGCAGTCGTAAAATACCACGGTGTAATTATCCGATCGAAAATAAATAAAACCTATGCTTATTTGCAAGTGTCTCCGCTATGTCGTCGAAAATTTAATAAAGATATAATAAGGATGTAATAAGTTATTACATTTATGATGCAATCTACCCACAAACACCCGTCTCTCAACTTCCTTACGTCCTCCGTTGTCTCTCCCGTGAACCTTCTTCGTTCAGCCTAGGTTCGGCCTAGGTTCAACCTTGGTATTCAGAGATGTAAAATCAATATTTCTTCTATATTTAAGCTAGTATCCATGTATATATCATGTATCTAAATAAATAGGTCGTATTTACGTGGCATATAGGGAATATATACATGATATATAGGGAATATATAACTTTATACCTTGGTTGAACCATGGTCAAAGCTAGACTGAACGATGAACGTCCCATACAGGTTTGCAGAAGGTAGAAAACATTGACGGCCTCACTTCGAGGAAAACATTGGGATATTGACGGCCTCACTCGGAGTGAGGCCGTCAATAAGATAGATGCTCGTCAATAAGATGTCGGTTAAGAACTTTCGTTTCGCAGCGAAGGTGATGTTCAATAAGGCTGGAAAGGAGTGAATAGTAAAAAGGGATTTCGGGATATAAATACCTGTATTTAAAATTATTGGATTGGAACAGCGGTGGATATTGACGTGGAATATTGACGGCCTCACTTCGAGTGAGGCCGTCAATAGGATAGATGCCCATCAATAAGATGTCGGTTATGAACTTTTGTTTCGCAGCGAAGGTGATGTTCAATAAGGCCGGAAAGGAGTGAATAGCAAAAAGGGCTTTCGGGATATAAATGCCTGTATTTAAAATTGTTGGATTGGAACAGCGGTGGATATTGACGTGGGATATTGACGGCCTCACTACGAGTGAGGCCGTCAATAAGATAGATGCCCATCAATACGATGTCGGTTATGAACTTTCGTTTCGCAGCGAAGGTGATGTTCAATAAGGCTGGAAAGGAGTGAATAGTAAAAAGGGCTTTCGGGATATAAATGCCTGTATTTATTGGGATATTGACAGCCTCACTTCGAGTGAGGCCGTCAATAAGTTGCTTTTGATTACTTCTGTCCTGCAATAATTACTTTTTTATTCACTTTTTCATTGCCGGTGGTAGCCGTTACCACGTAGGCTCCCGGAATAGCATCGGTTTGAATGGCTGTAATCGCGTTCGGACCAAAGGTTGCTCTTTGGAGTGAATGACCGGGCATATCATAAAGTACCATCTCGCCACTGCGGCTCCCTGAATTTTGGATAAACACCGTATTCCCCGAAGTAAATACTTTTAAAGGACCTTCGGTTCTGACCGGGTCTACTGCCGTTGGGGTGCTGGTAACAATCCGGAACCGGTTTACAGGAGCGGCGGTTGATGCAGCCGTAAACGAGTAGGTGGATCCGCTTGCCGTGATGTCCACCGTTTTATTTTCTACCAGATCTTCTAAATACAAGCCATCATATTGACTGGAAATGTTTTGATGCGTAAAGGTAAGCGTATATTCCGAATCTACACCGGCCTGGAATCCCAATGTCGTATTATTCAGATCGTCCACCACATCCACCTGGTAATTATTATCCTGCTCAGCAGCAAAAATTTGAGGAGCCAGTGCCGATCCCAACAACTTAACGCCATCGAAGCCATTATCGAAAGAATGCGTACAGGTTGGTTCGGTGAATAACCACATTCGGTCGGAATAAGTGGCTCCATTGACGGAGATTAGTGTTCCTGCTTTATTGTCAGACGTTGGCGCTATCTTGCTTCCGGATACTCTTTGTTGATCCGTGTTTTTTATAACAGCACTATAGGGAATAGTGAAGGTGGCTAAAGCGCTTTGTTGATGAGCCCATATTAACATGGCTTGCATTGATGGCACTTGGCTTGGTAGCCCCAATCCGCTGTGCGCCATATTAATCGGTGTTGCCGTATATTGACCGGCGCTTGGAGTCGTTCCATCTGTAAGAATCGTTCCACCCCCAGGTAGCCAGTCAGCATAGGATCCGGTACTATACAAATAAACCGTATTATCAATAACCGTTTTATCTGATGACCCAAATTTAAGTAGTGCTATGTCAATAGCTGCCGTGTACGGATTTGCATAGATATTCTGTCCCGGGAATCCGGCACCGGACGTATAGCCTAATTGTTCTGTCGGGGAATCTCCATTGACGAGTTGACCTGAAAATACAATTGTCTTTGCATTTAGTTGTGTAATTTCATAGCCAATAAATGGACTTAATGAGGATGTGTTATTTAAAGAAGTCCAATGTGTTGCTTGAGGAGCTGCTTCATTCCAGCTACGAACATAAGAACCATCAAATGTAGGACTAGCCATCGCCGATGTGACCGGAATGCCAAAATACTGCCATTTGTAATTTTTTTTATTCGTTTGATCAGCACAAGCAGCTTTTGAATACATTTCCACTGTTCCGTGTACATTGGTTGCAGTTGGAAAGATCAACGAACCATTTGCTAAAGTTGCAGATGATTGGATATAGATGTTGTTATCATTCGTCGAATTAATGGCTCCGGTTACGGTTAAACTACGTGTTGGCGGAATAACCACTTGTTGGTTGGAAAGGTTGGTTAAACCAGCTATTGTATAATCAGCATACAATGTCCAACTTTTTACGGCAGGATAGGATCCGTTATTCGTTGTGGTTGCAAATTCAATGTTGGTGTTTTGTGATGGAATAGTTCCTGCTGCCCAGTTTGCTGCAGTTGCCCAGTTGGTATCAGTTGTTCCTATCCAATAGTTCCGTCGGCAAATAGTAAAATACGAAGTCCCTGATGGAAACGTCACGCCTGAGGCAACAGTATATAAACTTCCGGAAGAATTCGTGAGTGGATATATCGTGGTGCCGGTACTGAAATCAGCATTCCCATTCTTTACCAACAGAGCATAACTCCCCGTCGTTCCGGGAGACACATATCCGGTTAGATCAATCTGGAAGCAAACTGCACCGACCGAATTCGTATTTTGTATCTGCCATACTTTGTTGACAATGTAATCATTGGAAGGAGTCCCTGCCGCATTCCAGGCAGAAGTTACTCCACCATTGTGTCCCCAGATCAGGTATTGCCCGTTGGTCAGTGAAGTTCTTGTACCGGCCAGATTGCCGGATAAGAAGTCATTGGTGGTAGCCATAACGATTCTTGATGAAGTTCCTAATGGCGTGTTTCCATTCGATGATACTTTTTGGTTTAAGCCATACGTTGCATCATTACCCAATCCGGCAATGTCGTATCCGTAACCTAAGATGGGATAAACGATTGTACCGCTACTGTTTGTATAATCGTGGAATAGCGTAACTCCATACTTTAAGCTCAGATACGATTCGAACTGTTGACGAGCTGCATCTGAATATACGCCGTTGTAACCGTATATTTCACTGATACCTCCTACAAATTGACCTTCGGCATTATATAGGTAATTGTTGCCAATTCCTAATCTTACAGGATCTGCTAAACTTGTATTATCGGATGTTGCGCTTGCTTTTTGTGTCCCGTTTACATATAACAAAATATTACCTTGTTTTTGTCGGGTTCCGGTAACAACTTTAGCTGTCCCGTCAATATACGTCCCTGTTGTCTGAGCATCAAAAGTGTTTCCTGTCGTCCCTTTTAAATATAGTTTTCCTCCATTTATACCAAGGGCATAGTCGCTTGTACCACTATATTCACCACCTATAATAGCCGGTGTCTGCCAAAAATTAGTATTCGAAACCGACTGGGTAGAATTGTAAACGGCAAAGAAGGTCATATCGTCGGCAATCTTGTTTGAAGCTGTAAGATAATATCCGTTTGAGAAATTAATAACCGGGTTAAAATTTGAACCCAACGTCTGGTAGGTTGGAGTGGTAACATTGCTGGTCCCGACTGTGGCATCATTTGATACTCCCGATTGATCGCTCCAGAGCGTAACTGCAGCTCCATTAGTGTTTGTGTTGGTACCTGCATCGGCTTTAAACCAAATTGATGCTCCCTTAGCTTGTCCCAATGCGAAATACCTGGTTGATCCGGTGATTGTTGTTGACGTGCTAATGCCATTGCTGCCCGGTGTTCCTCCAAATGATGCATAGCTACCATTTTTAGTCATACTACTCCCAATCGCGTTAAAGGGAATTATCGTTGCCATCCGGGATACTGAAACCGAACTGTTTGTAAACTTACTATCCGTTGTCCAAGACCAGTATTCGGTGGCACTGAGTGCCCCACCTAAGGTGGTTCCATCGACAGTTCCGCCCGAACCTGCTGCAAAGGCTTCGATGTTCATGGTAGTTGCTCCTGAAGTCGTTGGGTTAACCAATGAGAAGGGTAAATAAGCGCCCCCCTTTCCCACAGGGAAAATATAAGTACTCCCTGAAGCTAGGGTAGGTAACGACCATTTTACCGGGCCACTGATAAATGAAGTAGCCGAACCGCCTGTAATCGCTGTAGACGCTGTATGGGTTACTGAAAGTAAGTTCGTAGTTGTCGCTAATATCCCGTTTGTCAGGGTCAGCGTTCCGGAAACAGTTGTTGGTATTGCAAGAGTAACGGTGTTTGCAGTCGGGTTTGCTATCGTGAGATTATTAAATGTCGTTGACGTAGTTCCACCAATACTTTGTGCGGCAGTTCCGTTGAAGGTTACTGTTCCTGTTCCGGGAGTGAAAGTTCCATTATTAGTCCAGTTTCCGCTTACCGTCAGGGTACTTGAACCGGAAATTGTCAGTGTCCCTGAGCTGATCGTAATATTATTACATAGCCCTCCTGCAGTACCGATTATCGGCTCTCCCTTGGTTGACACAGAAGGAATTGTAACATTCGTTGTGGCGGAAGGCACGACTCCATCGCACCAATTGCTTGCAGTATTCCAATCCTGACTTGTGATCCCTGTCCAAAGACCCGGAGTACATGATGACGAATTCGCAACAGTCAATAGGCCTGCTATAGAAACAGCTCCAAAAGATGCATTCGTATGAGCTGCTCCTGAACCGGTACTACCCCAGACTCCTGAAAGCTGACCTGTGCCTCCAATTGTCAGCGTGTTTGAAGTATGTGTTGTGATGGTACCAAGTGATAGAGTTCCAGCTCCGTTTATACTAAAGGGACCAACGTTTACCGGACCTGTTAAGGTGGCTGTACCTGCGGTTTTAGTCATCAAAAGGCTCCCTGAAGTTGTGAATCCGGCAATATTCTGTGTCGCTGTACCGGTGATTTCAATATCAGCAGGATTATTTGCATTAAAAGTTCCTGTTCCTTTGCATATAAAATCACCACCAAAAGTTAATTTTGTTCCATAACTGATTAATGTTACTCCAGTGTTTATTGTAAGAGGAACGGATGTTCCCAATACTTTATCCTCATTTACTTTTAACTGATAACTACCTCCACTATTCAGAACCACACCTCCTGATGCCGTAAATGGAGTTGGCCATTCTGCGGAAGTAACCTGTGTGGTGGTTTCCCAATCATACTGCAATGTTGCAGCAGGGCCATAGATGACAGACGTACCTCCACTGGTAATTTTAACTTGAGAATAGCGCTGCAAATCAAGAATGCCATTCACCGTTGGTGGAGTAGCAAATGTCATTGTATTTCCATATAGGGTGAGATTGTTAAATATTGACGTTGGAATTGTTTGGTTGTTCCCAGAATCAAAAATTACTGTTCCACCCCAAGTTTTACCACTTGAAATAGGTGTTGAGGATGATGTATTTTGTGTTCGGATAGTGCCGGTATTATTGGGAGTTGTTACGGAGAGTGTATTTGTACCCATATTTAATATGTCCGCAGTATTGGTATTGTTATTCAGGATGGTGGTGGTTATGCTTCCACCCGCAGTTTGCGTACCACTTGTATTCCCCATTGTCAGAATATTGTAGGTAGGGGGTGCATAAATTGTTTGACCGCCGGAGGCTTTGTTGTAATTCACTGTTCCATTTGCCATTGTCCAAGTAGTGAAATTGGACGGAAAGTTGCTCCCCGTTGTTTGACTAAGTGTGAAGCCCCCTAGTAGAAGAGTTCCGGCAACAGTTAATGTGCCACCAGCAGCAGATCTGTTTAAATGAAATGTGCCCAAATCAAATGTGCTACCGGTATTTACCGTAACATTTCCATCGGGTGTACGGTCTTGGTCAAGTGTCAGGACTTGCCCTGAGGTTAAAGTAACGGTTACATTGTTTAAGCCGGCTCCCGATAATTCAGAGCTTGTAGTTTTAGAATTTCCAGTATAGTTTACATTATAGATGCTTGCATTATTACCTTTAATATTTCCTGTCATTGATCCTTCACTTCTATTTATCGTAGAAGTTACTGTACTCATAGTCAGATTAGCCCCGGCTGCAAACACACCGGCCACCAGATTAATTGAACCTCCGTTGGCAACTGATTCGGCACTACTTAACGTCACGGTATTTCCAGGATTGTTTATCGTTAAAGCACCTGTTAAATTCGAAGGAAGACTGCTCCCTGTAACCTGGGCAGCAGTCCCATTGAACGTGTAGTTGGCTCCCGGACTAAACGTATTGCTCATATTGGTCGTTGAAATTGAGCCATCAATACCTAGCGGATTTGCCGTAATTAATGTACCTAATGAATTTAAAGTAAAAATAGCACCATTACTTGAATTATTATAACTATACAAAATGTTATATGTTCCGACGTCTAAAGTTCCATAAACACTCAACTGTCCATAAAACGCAGTTCCATTAGTATTCGATCCAGTTAGAGTAAGATTAGATAGAAGCTGGACACTACTTCCTGAATTGATTGTGTACATTACCCATGTTGCTGCTACTGATGTGGGCATGTTTAATGTTTGTACATTACTCCCGTTAAAAATAAAGACACCATTAGGAGCTCCTGATCCGCTCGTCGTTATAGATCCCGCACCAGCTGTATTACTAAAATTTCCACTTAAATAAACAGAACCAATATCACTGTTATTATTGTAAGCATAAGTATGATTATTAAAATCAAAAATACCCCCTACTTGTGTATAATTACCTGCTATCGATAATGTTCTACTTGTATTTGCAAGGCTATTTAAAGTGAATTTACCGGAAGTTAAAGTAAAATTATTACAATGTGCATTTATAATGTCCAACAGAACTAAATGGTTATTTTCAATAACTACATTATCTCCTGAACCTGGTATGCCTGCTCCACCTGTTCCGCCCGAAGTAGTAGACCAAGTAGAATTTGAATTCCAAGAACCATCTGCAACAGAATAATAAGTAGCCCCTTTCACACTTCCATCACACCATATCAGCAGTAGCAATGCAATGAATAAACTCTTAGAAATTTTGAATGGGAGAAAGGAAAAGACAGGAATACGGAAAGAGACAGCAGAACCTGATATTACGTTTTTGGGGAAAGAGAATGCCATAATAGAACCTTTACTACAAATTAAACAACGTGTTTTTTGTTCTTTTGCTGAGCACCAGTTAGCCGGTTTCAAGAAAGGGACTAAAGGTCTGAACAATAAACCAAGTAACGTACAAATATAAGAATAATTCAATAACGTTTGCAATCTAATCAACGAATTATGCGTTTTATTCACGAAAATTGCTTATCCGGCAAGCTTTGAGGTGTTTTTTATCCGGTTTATAAATAGTGAAGGCCTCGCTTTAAGCGAGGCCTTCACTATACCAGTGATCTATTGTATCTCTTTATCTTCGTCTCGTTGAGAAATGGAATCTCCGTTGAAGAAAGGTTCTTTTTTTTAAGGCAGCATAGCAAACGCCCAAGAGCAATAAGATTCCCCAGCCATCTCCAACAGGAATAAGAGTTCCCGGGTCAGGATCACCTCCCGGGTCTGTACCTCCTGTATCCAGTGTTTGGGCAGTGGCATTTTGCTTAACAGATGTATTCGTCAACGTATGGGATGACGATAAGCCGGCTATACCACCAGTCGTGCTGATACCGCCTGATGTGCCGGCACTGCTTCGCGATCCTCCACTTGCTATAAAGACACTCCCTCCCCCGGAACCTGTGTTGTTCTGATACGTTTGTGTTTGCATAGCGTACGACGATCCCTGTGAATAAGTCGTTGCGGATGCATAATTGCCGGTACCGTTACTTGTTGCCTGAAGCGCGGAAGTGCCGACCTCGGGTATGTCCGGTAAACTGCTGTTATCGGTATTATCCGTCGTAATCTTTACTTTGGTGGCATTGGGTATCTCATTGTTTCCGGTGGCGGCACCCTGACTGATTACAGCGTAAGTCGGGGAAGCTGTATATAGATCAGGACTCCCTATCGGGGAATATAAAACCACTACCAGCAATCCTGCCCATACCAGTAACCAACCTAATATTTTATTTTGTTTCTTTGTCACGTTTAATCTCCAATAATAATTTTTTTACTCACTTTCTCGCCGGCGGTAGCAGCTTTGGCAATATACACACCCGGAACGGTGCCGATCTGAATGGCTGTAACACCATACGGGCCAAAGGTTGCTTCCCGGAGAGCATGCCCCAGCATATCATAAACAACCATATTTCCACTTTGGTTGCTTCCGTTTTGAATAAATACCGTATTCCCGGAATTAAATACTTTTAATTGAGTCGCAGCTTCGGTTGCGTCGTCGATAGGGCGGGTGGCAATCATAAACCGCTTGACCGGTCTTGCCGTTGTTTCTGCTGTAAACGAATACGTTGATCCGCTTGCCGCGATATCCACCGTCTTGTCCTCCAGTAAATCCAGTAAATATATACCGGCGTACCGGTTGGCCGTGTTTTGGTGTGTAAAGGTAAGTGTATATTTTGTATCTCCGCCTGCCTGGAAGCCTAATATTGTATTATTGATATCAGCTACTGCATCGATCTGGTAATTATTATCCGTTTCAATGGCAAAAATCTGTGGGGTAACCGCATCCCCCATTATTTTTACACCATCCCACCCATTATCGAATTTACGGGTACAACCTGACTGTGAGAATAACCACATTTTATCGGAATAGTTTGTTCCGGTTACATCAATACGTGTGCTTGTCAGTGTTGAATCGGAAACATTGATTGATTTTTTTGACCGTAGCAGATCGGTATTCTTTACGATAGCTGCATATGGAAAGGTAATTGCAGCAGCATTCGCAGTAGCCTGTACTACTACCGCTTGCATGGAAGGTATTTGTGCAGGAACACCGGTGTTGCCTGCTGTACCCGGAGTTGAAACTATATATTGATTACCACTTGACCAATCAGCAATTGAACCTGTCGTATAGAAATAAACTTCGGGCATCATGTTAGTGCCGAACGCAATTTGATTTATGTAAATGGCAGATGTAAAGGGGTTCGCCAATATGCTTTGTCCCGGGAATAATGCTGGTGGTGTTGAGGTTGTATAGGGTAAATTAGTAAATGGCATGTCCCAGTTAATCAGTTGACCCTGAAAAACAATAATTACTGGATTCTTTTGAGTAAGTTCGTATCCTATACCGGGTTGTAATTGAGATGAGTTATTTAAACTAACCCAGTGATTGTCTATAGTGGTACCGCTTTCATTCCAACTGCGAACGAATGATCCATCAAAAGTTGGACTGGCTGTTATGTTAGTCACTGGAATGCCAAAATACTGCCAGCTATAATGATAGGTTTTTCCGTTGTAAGTTGAGCCTGTCGAGTTCCATGAGCCTCTTGCATACATTTCTACCGTACCATAAACAGGTGAAGAAGTTGTAAAAATCAGAGAACCATTCGCAAGTGTTGAGCTTGATTGGACATAAATCTTAGCAGGATCATTATTAGTGTTAATAGTTCCATTGATAGTCAAGCTTTTCCCAGCCGGAATGAATAACCTTTTAGAGGAAGTATTGGTCAGGTTGCCAATTATCTTGTCGCCATCCAGCACCAAGTCGTTATTCGGAGTGTTCGCAAAAACAACGTCGGCTCCATCGAGCGGTGGTATACCCGCCGCCCAGTTTGTTCCTACACCCCAGTCGCTGCTGGAGGAAGTTCCTAGCCAAAGGTTTGGAGTGATTGTTACGGTAACCGTAAAAGGATTTCCCGAACAGCTTACAAAAGTGGGAGTGACGGTATATGTGGCCGTAGCACTTGAACCGGTAAGTGTCAGATTACCTGTAATACTGGTTGGCGTACTGCTACTTGCAGCACCGCCAGTAAAGCCGGTTCCTGATGGTGCTGACCAATTATAGGTAGTACCTGAAGGTACCAATCCGTTTGTTCCGTTTACAGGTGTTATTGTAAATGTTCCTCCGCTCACGGCAGTTATACTCATGGCAGTTATAGCAGGTGTTGGATATACCGTTACGGTTAGCGTGAAGGTACTGCTACCGGAACAGCTCCCTGAAAGAGGCGTCACTGTATAAGTGGCTGTTTGCACGGTATTGGTCGGGTTGGTAAGGGTGCCATTGATACTCAAAGAACCACTTCCTGAGGTACCACCTGTCATACCCCCGGTTACAACTGGTGCCGTCCAACTATAAGTGGTTCCGTCAGGTACAATTCCGTTGGTTGTATTAACAGGTGTTACAGTAAAAGCTCCGCCACTACAGGCAATCGCTGTCAGGGCTGTCAGGGCAGGTGTTGGGTTTACGGTTACAGTCACCGTAAAGGCATTTCCGGAACAAGTTCCTGAAAGAGGTATAACCGTGTAAGTAGCTGTTTGTGTGGTATTGGTCGGGTTGGTAAGCGTCCCGCTGATATATGTTACGCCACTTCCGGAAGCACCACCTGTCATACCTCCGGTTACAGCAGGTGTTGACCAACTATAGGTAGTTCCTGAAGGGACTGTTCCGTTTGTGATGTTTACAGGAGTAACCGTAAATGCTGTTTTGCTGCAAGTCGTCGTCGTCATAGAGGTGATTGCCGCAGTAGGATTTAATGTTACGGTAATAGGATATTTTGAGCTAGGAGACCCTGTACTGCTGTTCACAAGGCTTAAATTGCCCTGATAGGTTCCGGCCGCTGCTCCGGCTGGCACACTAAGCTGGATAGGTGATGAAGGCAATGTAGCGTAAGAAACATTTACAAAACCGGCTGCCTGTGCTGCGGCATTATAAACAATGCTGTACTTATCCGGACAACCAGTGATAGTGCTGTATGGTAAGTTAGCCGTCGTGCTTCCCTGGCAGACTGTTGGGTTGCTTCCAAGGGTTATGGTCGGAATAACATTTATATAGGTTATGATTACCTGCCCATTAGCTCCATTTCCTCCACTGGCGCTACTGCCTCCATTTAGGTGAGCACCACCACCACCTCCTCCAGGGATCGAACCAGTTACACCCGGAGGAGTTGCAGAAGCGCCTCCATTTCCTCCATTTCCACCTCCTGCAGGAGCAGTTCCACCAGTATTAACATTGGCAACTCCATTGACTCCGGTAGCTGCAGACCCAGCAGAAGAGCCTCCTCCTCCACCATAACCAAAGGCCGCTGAACCTGTTCCAACAGCACCTGTTCCGCCACTAAATGTTGTAGTTCCGATACATGCAGAAGCCACTCCACCGGCTCCTCCAGTAGTATTTGAATTTTGTTTAACACTTGATCCTCCTTTTGCCAAGATAGTTGTTGTTGAACCAAACCAAGAATCCCCACCGGGAGTACTGGTAGTGCTGCTGGTACTGGGAGTTGCTCCTGCCCCTACGGTTACAATATATGTACTTCCTGGAGTTACAGCAACTGTCCCTTTGGAGTAAGCTCCACCGCCACCACCAGCTCCATTAGTTCCTGTGGTCAATGAGCTTCCTGCACCGCCACCGCCCCATGCTTCAACGGTAATTGAAGTGACACCGCAGGGTATAGTGACTGTCGTTGACGTAGAAAAAGTTTGACCGGCGGAATTGGTCAGCGTTACAATACCGCTGGTTGCTGCAAAGTAAACCGGATCTATATTTGTGGCACCTGAACCGGTACCTCCCCAGGTTCCAGTGGAATAGCCATCTCCATTCAGGGAAAGTGCACTCGCTGTATGTCCAAAAGTTCCCAGATTTGCTTTTGCTCCATTGGTGATTGTGAGGTAATTCATAGCTGTGGCGGCACTGAAGGTGACGCCAGCACTGTTACTTATCGTTACACTTGCCGGATTGACTAATCCGTTGCCGGTTACCTGTGCGCCTGTTCCATCGTACACATAGTTAGCGCCTGCATTATAGGCTCTGGTACCTCTTAGTTGGATACTACCGGATGTTCCGGATGTGGTAATACCAGCCGTACTTGCTGTTATTAGGGTGCCCCCTGGATACAATGTAAAACCTCCGGTTGAACCTGAACTTAAGACAGATGTTCCAAAATCAACACTGGCTCCCGAAAGAATAGCAAAATTCACAGCATTACTCAAGGTTCCTCCCGACGTGAATGTTTGAGTCCCTGTGGCACCATTGAAATTAATAATGCTGGCAGTGGTGCTGCCGGATTCTGTAATGGTTCCTTCGGTAAAACTGAAATTTCCGCCGACATTCACAGTGGTGAAATTACCTGCGGTACCTGAAGAACTTAAGTCGAAAGTAGTACTACTGTTGGATAAAGAAAAATTTCCTACAACTGTCATTGTTCTAGCACCCGCTCCTGAAACAATAAAATCACCTCCAGTTTGAATAAAATCACCTCCAACGGTTAAATCTCCTGTGACATTATTTCCTAGGGTAAGAGTTCCTAACCCTGTACTATTTATTGCTAAATTTCCATTTACGGTTACTAATTGTCCCGCAAGAGAATAAGGTTCCGATGCTCCAAGAGATTTTTGGCTAGTTGATGACCATGTAAAATTACCGAAGGCCTGATTTATACTCGTTTGAAATGCGCTCAAAAGACCATTAGAACTATTTGGGTTATTTACATAACCTGTAATATTGCAGGTTGAGTTTAGATCCCAGGTAGCAGTAGGAATTATTCCTCCATCGACGCCATCATTAAAAAAGCTTCCACTTGTAAAGGAAATTGTACCCGATCCTTTCACCAGCGATGCTGAGTTTTGTACGGTTACAGCTCCATTAATAGTGGCACTTGCGGGTGTTAATGAATTATTCCCATTCAGCAACAGAGTAATACCGGTGGCTACGGTTAATATATTGGCTGTTCTTGCACCTCCGACTTGATATGTTTTAGTCCCTGAACCCGAAAAATTAATGTTGCTGTAACTGACATCCTTTACCGTCTGATTGCCGGCACCGTTGTAATTAACCATGTTACCGAGGGCACTTACATTAAGTGTTGTAATAGTAGGAGGAGTAAGGTCACTGATGTTAAGCGTACTGGTAGCAGTGGCATTATTGAAGCTGGCTATATTCCCCGAATTGGCCAGGTTAACAATACCGGCTGCGTTATTGGTAATGCCCGTAATGGCTCCTGACCCATTGAGATTCAAGGTGCCCGTGTTGGTAATATTACCTGTGGTGATAGCACCAGAGCCTGTCACGGTGGTAATACCATAATTATTAGCCAGGGTGGTAACAGAACAGGTACCGCCGATATTCAAGGTTCCGGCATTTGTCAAGGTACCATTTGTCAAGGTACCAACCCCTGATAATACCGTTCCGATAGTAAGTGTCCCGGTGTTCGTATAGGTGCCGGTAACTGCCACGTTCGGAATGGAAGTTGCTGATGAGCCGCTAATTGTTTTAGTTGCTCCTGAAAAAGTATGAATACCCGTGCTTGCAGTGTATGTTCCGTTATTGGTCAATTTTCCGGCAATACTGACAGATGCAGTCCCGTACTCATTCAATGTGCCTGTAATAGTCACATCCGATCCGAAGATTAGGTCTTCTGCCACACTTTCAGATAGTATCCCGCCGCTATTGATGGTCACAGCCCCGGTAAAAGTCTTGGCTCCTGTGGCTGATGAAATAGCCAATGTTCCGGAAGCTCCGCCACCAACTGTGGTTGTACCTGTGATAGTTAAATTATAAGCTCCTGTCGTGAATGTAGTTCCATTCCCGATATTGAGATTGCCACCAATGGTAACATCCGCTCCTGTTGTTACAGAAGCAGTACCGGTCAGACTTAAATGATAAAAAGTCGTTGAGGCTGTTCCATTAATAGTTTGTGCGGCTCCATTCATTATGACAGTTCCTGTTCCCGGTGTAAAGGTCCCGTTGTTTGTCCAGTTACTGCTTATAGTTAACGTGTTTACACCCGATACAGTCAGTGTCGCCCCTGAATTAATTGTCAGGCTATTACAAACAGCTGCACTTCCGATCACAGGTTGATTACCACCTGAATTAATGATCACATTCGTTGAAGCAGTAGGTACTACTCCATCACACCAGTTAGCGGACGTATTCCAATCGGTACTGATGTTTCCAGTCCATGAGCCAGCAGCACAGGATGCGGATTGCACATTTACAGTTCCTGTTGCGGTGGTACCAAAATAGGTTGCGTTGTGAAAAGTTGCCGTGGTTGCTGCGGTACCTCCCCATATTCCGAAAGCTTGTCCATTTCCACCGAGGGTAAGCGTGTTTGCAGTATGAGAAAATGTACCTAAGTTGGCAATAACTCCTGTATTGATGGTAAAGTTGCCATTGGTTGTCGTAGTATTTGCAAAGGTTTTAGTTCCACTACCTGCTAAAGTTAAGTTATTATAAGTTCCTGCTATTACTGGTTGTGTTGCAGTTGCATCATACAGAACATTGCCACCCCACGTTTCGCCTGTAGGTAATGGAGTCGCACCTGTATTTTGAGTTTCGATAGTGCCTCCGTTGACTATTGTTGAAGGAGTTCCTAATAATTGATAGGCTGCCATATTTAACGTGCCGCCTGCAGTGGTCGTTAGTATTCCATTTACGGTTAACGTTCCGGTTGCAGTTTGTGCCCCACTGGTGTTGCTTAGCGTTAAATTAGTATACACTCCATAGTTTATAGTCTGACCCCCTGAGGTTGCATTATACTGAACGGTTCCTCCCCAGGTTTTGCTTGAAGATATTGGTGTAGTAGTAGTGTTTTGAGTTTGAATAGTACCTCCATTGGTTATTGTTGCGGATGCCCCTATTGTTAATTGGCTAGTTACCAGATTTAGTGTACCACCCATAGTTGTAAGGAAGATCCCAAGTACATTTAAATTCCCGCTTGCAGTTTGTGTCCCACTGGTATTGCTCAGTGTTAAGTTATTATAAGTGCCTGACATGACTGCCTGTGCCCCAGTAGTTGCATTATACTGAACGGTCCCCCCCCAGCTTTTCCCTGTAGTTATTGGCGTAGAACTTGTGTTTTGTGTTTGAATAATACCGGCGTTACTGGGTGTTGTTACTGTTAGGGTATTCGTTCCCATATTTAAAGTGCCACCTGCAGTCGTTATAAGTGTGCTATTTACTATTAAATTTCCGCTTGCAGTTTGCGTACTACTGGTATTGCTTAGCGTTAAATTGTTATAGGTACCTGCCATAACAGTTTGACCGCCAGTACCTGTGTTATACAGAACGGTCCCCCCCCATGTTTCTCCAGTAGGTATTGGTGTTGCACTGGTATTTTGTGTTTGAATAGTTCCACCATTAGCTACTGTTGAAAGCGTCCCTGATAATTGATATGCCCCCATATTTAGCATACCACCTGATGTGGTTGTTAACGTTGCATTTACAGCTAGATTACCTTCTGCAATTTGTATACCACTGGTATTACTTAGTTTTAGATTGTTATAAGTACCTGCCATAATAGTTTGCGTTCCTGCAGTTGCATTATACTGAATGGTTCCGCCCCAAGTTTCTCCGGTTGGTACCGGCGTAGAACTTGTATTTTGTGTTTGGATAGTACCGCCGTTAGTTATGGTTGAGAGCGTTCCTGATAATTGATAGGTTCCCATATTTAACGTACCACCGGCAGTGGTAGTCAGTGTTCCATTTACAGTTAAATTACCTCCTGCTGTGTTGGTGCCACTGGTATTATAAAGAGTCAGATTATTATATGTTGTTGAAGTAACAGCTTGACCACCTGTCGAAACATCATATTCAATTGTAGAATTTGCCCCAAGTGTTATCGTTGGTGCATTAGTAGAATTTATAGCAGTGCCTGTTGCACCTGAAAATCCAACTGTATTAGCAGTTCGTAATGTCCCATTTATAGTAATAAACTGGCCTGTAGTATTCCATCCAATAGATGTGGTGCCTGTGTCAAAGGTGGATTTGGCATAAATAGTTAATCCATCTTCGGAACCTCTGGCAACACCTAAATTATTTGTATTTAATAAACTCCCTGTGTTTATATCGCCAATAGTAATATTGTTACTAATATTTATTGTTGTAACTGCTGTCCCGAATGTAGCTCCTGATGTACTGGTATTGTTTACCTGTATATTGTAAAAATTGTAACTGCCATTGGGAATTGTTTGTGCAACGTTTCCATTAAAATTCACACTACTACTACCAGCAGTAAATGTTCCGCCAGTTCCAAAAGATCCTCCAAGATTGAGCGTGCCGGCTCCTGTAAATATTAACTGCGCTTGAGTTGGGTATCCTCCAGAAAATGTTATATTACCTGTTACATTGATTGTTCCAGTTGAAACTGACAATGAGCAGTATCGACTAGTCGTGTTACCGCCAGGGATTGTAATACTTCCTGCGTTTAGAGTACCTGTTCCTACGGAAATGGTCGTGTGAGCATTAGTTGTTACTGATTGAGTCGCTGATATTGCTCCTGATACATTTAGAGTATTGGTTCCACTTATAGTTATGCCATTGTTTGTTGGACTGGGTGCTAACAGAGTTATACTTGCAACAGTATTTGTAGTTACATCGATAGTAACAGTAATTCCCGAATTAATTGTAATAACATCACCTGATGCAGGAACTGAACCTCCTCCCCATGTAGTAGTTGAACTCCAATTTCCCGAGACAGATGCTGTTTTAGTTGCACCATTCACACTCCCCACTCCAGCCACTAGTAGCAGCCCAATAAGTAGACACTTCGAAAATTTAAAAGAAAATGGTATACGGACAGGAACAGAGAGAGTAACAGAAGAACCTGATATAGAAATTTTAGGGAAGAATAATGCCATAGTCAAACTTTTACTACATAAAAATAAGTGGTTTTTTTGTTCGTTTTTTGAGCAACAGTTCGCCGGATACTTAAATGTATTAAAGGCCTGAGATGTAAACGAAAGAGAGTACAAATATAAGGATAAATCACGAATTCTGCAATTTAAACAAATGATTATGCACAATACACTACAAAATGTAGCAAATAATTTTATTTGTATTATTGCCGTATCCGTTGGAATACTAAAAGTGCCTAAAATAACCGATTGCTTGGTTAATTTTGTTTTGGATTAAAGCTAAAAATAACGGGTGGATGCGAGGTATACTCATGGTTCGGGTTTCACTCAAAGCGAGTTTCCCGATATGTTTTGACAGCAAGCCTCTTATTTTGAAATGCTAACAGGTCTTCGACGCTGTATTTCAAAATAAGAGGCTTGTAGCATTTGTTTACTTTCACTTTGTTACCTGTGAATTAGGATGTGAAAGCTTGTAAATCTAATTTTAAAAAGAAGAAACAATCGCAGGTCGTTATTCTACCAGTTTATTCACTAAAGCATAATGGGTAAGTTCGACATTACTTTTTATTTTCAACTTTTCAAAGATTCTGACGCGATAGGTAAAAACAGTACTGATACTCAAATTCAACTCTGTAGCAATATCTTTTACTTTCTTACCGGTTACAAGCAGAAACATGATTTCCTGTTCGCGGCTCGAAAGTTGTTCGTGCGGTAATTGTTCTTTTTCGGGCATAAAGTCAAAAGCCAGTTGTTCAGCAAGCGTATTACTTAAATAGCGACCTTTGGTGTAAACTTTCCGGATAGCCACGACCAACTCTTCCAAAGCAGTATCCTTGCAAAGATAGCCGGAAGCACCCGCCTTTAATGTCCGTAAAGCAAATTTATCTTCGGGATGAATGCTAAGCACTAAAATGTGAAGTTGGGGTTTAAGTTTTTTGAGATCTTCAATTAACTCAAGCCCACTTCTGCCTGGCATATTCATATCCAGTAACATGATGTCACAATCAATCTCCTTGATGTGTTGCAGCACTTCATCTCCACTTTGGGCTTCACCAACTACCACTAAATCCGTCTCTTCCTTTAAGATCTTTTTTAAACCTTCACGAATAATCTCATGATCGTCAACAATGAATACTTTTATCATATTTCTTCTTTTAATAATTATTTAATACTTCTTCTTTTAATAAGATAAACGCAAAATGATCTGCTTTTGTTTATCCGGCAAACCGACAAAAATGTTGTCTGTCGGAATTGGTTAACGTCTTGTTTCTTGCTTTTTGTTTTTACAATTGATTTAATTTTGATAGGGTATTTCAACATGGATAGTGGTTCCCTCTCCGGGTTGGCTTGAGATTTGTAATTCCCCATCCAACAAATAAACCCGTTCCTTCATTCCTAGTAGACCGTAGGAGTTTGGTTTGTTCCGCTGGGATGTTTTAAATCCGATTCCATTATCTGTTACTTTCATGATCAGTTTATCCTCCTCTATGTCTAGTTTTATTCTGACCTTGGTCGCTTTGGCATGTTTGGCAATATTAGTCAGCGACTCCTGCAAAATTCTGTATAAGGCAACGGATTGCTGTGAATTTAATTCAAAACTGGAAATGTCGTTTTCAAACAAACAAGCTATCTGATGTCTTTCCTTATAGTTGTTCACATAAAGCTTTACGGCTTCAACAAAACCAACCAAATAGAGCACTTCAGGCCTTAAATCGGTCATTATCTTCCGGGTAGTCTTTAATGTGTTATCTACTAGACCGAATAGGTTGTCAAAATTAGTCAAAATATTTTCAGCATCAACGGCCTTGATGCTTTTTAATACTTTTTGTTTCATCATCCCCAGATCAATTTTGATGGCAATTAAAATCTGACCAAGTTCATCGTGAATCTCACGTGCTAATTGGATTCTTTCTTCTTCCCGAACTCTTTGAAGATGGGATGCAAATTCTTTAAGTTCAAGTTGTGAGCTTTTTAGGGCTTCTGCTGTTTTTTTGCTGTCGGTGATATCTCTGATTATAAAAACCATACTTTCCGGCTGGTGATCATCTCCCCATATAATATCCCCATTCACTTCTGCAAAAAACAGACTCCCATCTTCCCGAAGTATTCGATATTCAATAACTCCCAAATATCCGTTATACATGAGTAAACTGTTTGATTGGGCACGTTCCCGGTCTTCCGGGGCAATAAATTGAAACATATTGCACCCCAAAAGCCGGTCGGAACTGCACCCGTATAATGTAATAGCAGCCGGTGAAACCATGCGGATACGTCCATCCATTTCAATCACTACAATCGCGTCAGGAGATGAATTCAGAATAGAGCGATGAAGTTCTTCACTCTGCCGGAGTGCATCTGCTGCCAGTTTCCGTTCAGTTATATCCTGAATCGTCCCAATAAGTTGAATAGGCTGATTCTCGTTGTCAAATGCAGGTTCGCCTAAACAATGCACCCATCGCTCTTTTTTATCCTGATACCGGATTATTTTAAAACTTTTGTCAAACCTTGCTTTATCACCAATGACTTTATCTATTAAATAATCTATTGTGGAATTTTGATATTCCGGATGAATGAGAGATGTCCATCCATCAAATGTTTTGTCATAATCAGACGGTATCCCTAAAATAGAATCCAGCACATCCGAACTGCTCCATTTTCGTGTGATAAAATCCAAAGTATACGTTCCTAATTGTGCAATTGCCTGTGCCTCTTTTAAAAAACTTTCATTTTTCTTTAATGCATCCTCTGCGTGTTTACGAACTGTTATATCACGCCCTATACCCATTACTCCGGTAATCTTACCTTCTTTGTCTCGGAGTGGAAGTTTTGATGAAAGCAACCAGTGTTTCTTGCCTTTTGCATCGATGATAAACCCTTCCCTGTTAAGATCAGGAATTCCGCTTTGTATCACCCGTTGATCATCTTCTGTGAAATTCACTGCAAATTCATTTGGATAAAATTTAAAATCATCATTACCCAATATCTCTGTCTCAGACTTTGATCCAAGCAACTCTACTTCTGCCTTATTGGCCAGCGTTCTTCGACCATCCAGATCTTTTGCATAAATAGGATCAGGGATATTGTCAATCAGCGTACGAAGCAGTAAACGTTCGTTTTGAAGTGCTGATTCGGCATTCTTACGTTCGGTAATGTCTATCAGTAATCCTTCAAGTGCCTCAACTTCTCCGGCATTATTATAAATTGGAATTCCCTGCTCCCAGATCCATTTTTCTGTATGATCGACTGTGAAAATTTTATACTCTACACGAACGCTTTGATGTGATTTGATAGCTTTCAGCCATACTTCCCATAAATACTCACGGTATTCTGGAAGTATCAGATCGTTGTAAGAAATGGTACGATTCATTAGTACATCTTCAGTCTTGTAACCTGTCAGTTCTAAGAATCCTTCTGAAACAAACTCCATAGTCCATTGACGATCAAAACGGCAACGATAAGCCACACCCGGAAGGTTTGACAATAACACTGATTTGCTTCGTTCACTTTCTCTTAGTTTCTCTTCGGCTATATATTTTTCAGTAACATCCGAAAAAACGAGTACGACACCGGTAATATCACCTTCTTTATTCTTAATGGGTGCAGCTCTGTCGGCTATATGATAGGCTGTTCCGTCTCTTGAAATAAGAACCGTATGATTGGCAAGTCCGATAATATTCCCTGTTTCCAGTACTTTCTTTACCGGATTCTCAACAGATAGTCGTGTTTCTGCATTTATGATATGAAAAACGTCTGTTAACTGTTTTCGTATTGCTTCCTGAAATGTCCAGCCACACATTCTCTCGGCTACAGGATTCATTCTTACAATCAATCCTGCTTTATCGGTTGATATGACTCCATCTCCTATGGAGTGCAGTGTAATCGATAGTGATTCCTCGCTTTTTTGCAATAACTCTTTCGCTTGCTGGATCTCCATAACCTGCATCCTTAGCTGCAGGTTATGGTATGCTTTTTCTGAAAGCTCATTTGCAATCAGCGACATCATTTCATTGATCTTCTGAAATCGTTCGACCGACATGGTTGGTACCACGTTCAGAGCCTGAAGAATTTCATCTTTGTTTATTCCTATTTTTTCACCGTAATCAATTACTTTCTCAAAATTAATATCTTCGTTTTTTACCTGACCGATTAACCAATTTGCAATATGAATCCCTTTTACCGATATTTTAGCTCCGGTGTCCCATAATCCGGCACTTGAACAAGGTTGTAATTGTATTCCCGAAGAGATGCGATTGTAATTCAAGGCATCCGATTTGATACAATTAGCAAGCCCTTTTTCCGTAGAACGTACAAGCATGCATAATCTACAGAAATTACTTGGCTTTGTAATGGGAGTGCCGTCAGGAAAGGTTATTACAGAAGATACACCCGTCGCATTGGCAAATAAATCTTGCATTCGTTGAATGTCTTCGAGATGAAAAATGTCATTAAACTGAATACCGGATTCATTCATATCAGGTGGAAAATTTAATTCATTGTCAATATTAAGTTGATTATTCATAATAGCTTAAGGTAATATTAACTTCGTGATTAGATGGGTCTTTTTGAATTTGGACAAAAAAATTGAACCTCTATATTAATTAGGGCGTTTATGATCCAATATCTTAGTAATAGCGGTTAAAAATAGTTGAATGGAAATGATATTAATAAAAAAAATAATTATTTTCTACTTATCTGCCCGCAACCAAAATACTCAATATCTTATTTATTAATTAATTGCTGCTGGCTTTTCTCACTCCTCATTCCTGATAGAATAAGGCATAACTACTTTTATACTTGTTCCAACGCCTTTTTTACCCACAATTGTCAATTCACCATCCAGCAGGAACACTCTTTCTTTCATTCCTATTAATCCGTACGAATCAAGATTTTTCTTGTGACTCTCATCAAATCCGATTCCATTATCCACTACTTCTAATGATAATTTATCTTCTCTCTGATTAAGCCTGACTTTTAATTCAGTGGCTTTCGAATGTTTAGCTACATTGTTTAATGCTTCTTGTATGATCCTGAATAAAGCAACCGATTGTTGTGAGTCTAGTTTTATGTCGCTAATGGAATTTTCAAAAATGCACCTGATTTTATACCGTTCCTGAAAAATGATAAGATGTTGTTTAATAGTCTCAATAAATCCAAGTAAGTCGAGCACTTCAGGCCTTAAATCGGTCATTATTTTTCGGGCTGTTTTAATTGTGTTATCCACCAGATTAAAAAGACTATCGAACTTTATTAAAACCTCATTCGAGTGAATAGGATCTATCGTTTTTAAAATGCTTTGCTTTAGCATTCCCATATCAATTTTGATAGCAATTAATATCTGCCCAAGTTCATCGTGTATTTCGCGGGATAGCAAGACTCTTTCTTCTTCACGGATATTTTGAAGATGTGCTGCAAACTTTTTTAGCTGTTCCTGTGATTCACTTAAGGCTTCTTCTGCCATTTTACGGTCGGTTATGTCGTTGTGCTGAATAATAACGTGGCTGATTTCCCCATTCTGATCAAAAATAGGATAAGCCCAATTATTATACCAGACCCTGTTTTTTCCTTTTTGATTAATATCAGGAGATCCGGATGCCTTCTTCTTGTAAGATAATATCTCCCATTCCGCTGTTTTCCCATTATTAAAAACGTTCTCTAGCTTCGGTAAAACGGTTCTGTTTTTTATCTTTTTATCATTAAAAATATTATATACCTTCCCTTCCATACTTTGCGCATCTACGCCAAATATCTGGCTTAGCTTTGGGTTTATTCTTTCACACCAACCATCTTTGTCCAAAATTTCAGTACTTAACGATGACTGCATAAACAATTGTTCGAAAAATTGTTTTTGGTCATATAATTCTTTTTCAGCTCTTTTTCTGTCAGTAATATCCAATACCAATCCTGAAATTGTTAACGGATTTCCATTAGCATCTCTTTTTGATATATTGCCCAAATCATAAAACCATTTGTATGCTCCTGAACTGCTTAGAATTCTATATTCGGTTTCATATTTAATCTCAAGTCCTTCGAGATGCTTTTTCATCGCATTCGTAGCACCGTCATAGTCTTCCGGATGAACTAAATCTATATAATCTTTATATTGAACGAAATCATTCGGTAGATAGCCTAATATATCAGTTTCACTTTTCCCGAATATAACGCCACCTGTGTTAATGTCAATTTCCCACCAAGCCATATTAGCTACTTCCATAGCAAGCTCCAGTCTCGAATTATTCTGCCGTAATGCTTCTTCGGCTTGTTTCCGCTCGGTAATATCAATATTAAACCCTGCAATTCCAATGATTTTTTCATTACTGTTGATTGGAAAAACGATTTGTTGATAAATGTGCTTTGCATTTTGAAATACATTTTCAAACTCTTCATCGACTAATTCGCCGTTCTGTACTCTCTCAATGTTTTTATTCCAAAAGTCGCTAACTTCTTTTTTGACATTCCCAATTTCTAGTGGTGTTTTGCCAATAATGCTACCATAATGATCAACTTCTTTTTTATTCTCAAGAATTCCTACATTTTCCATGTCTCTTGCCCATATTTCGAATGGAGAATTGTCTATGAAAGTTCGTAATAACATTTCACTTTTTTGTAATGCTTCTTCAGCTAATTTTCGGTCCGTAATGTCGTGTAAACAAAGTAAAAGATTTTCCTTTTCATCGTTATGTATAATAGCCGTTGATCCAAGTAATGACATCTCCTTGTTTTGTCCGGCTATTTCCAGGGTTGCTTGATACTCAATATTTTGAATCCCGATACCCGTTTTAAATGTTTCTTCTATGGCAAGACATAGGTGGCAATCAATACAATTTGATCCATACCCACATCCTCTTTTATCGCTCAATGAATTGAAACACCCAATGACATTCCCGACTCCTCTTCCGGTGATGTCTTCCTCTTCGATTCCTGTTAAAGCAGAAAAAGCTGGGTTGGCAAATAAAACATGTCTGTTTTTGTCCACAACGCACATCATTACCGGTGCATGGTCATAGATGGTTTTGAGTTCATTCCGGCTTTGCTCTAATGCTTTCTCCGTTTGATTCCGTTGGTTCTCTGTGTCGATAGCATTGATTGCAAAGGTGATATCATCTCCAATCTCCTTCAACAGTCTCAGTTCATCATCTCCGAAAAAGTCCACTTCCGTTGCATAAAGTGTGAAAGTGCCGATTACGACACCCTTCCGTTGGAATGGAACAGCAATGGATGATTTATATCCGCGTTTTAAAGCTTCATCTCTCCATGGAAGCATTTTCGGGTCTGTAGCTATGTCATTACAATAGATGATCTTTTCTTCCCGGAATGCACTGCCGGTAGGACCTAGTCCGGTTGGTTGAAGGTCTCCCATAATAATTGCATCATCCAGGTAGCCATCAACATGTCCTGCCCAGACTACTGGGTTTATTATTTTTGTCGATTCCTCGAAAATTCCGATCCATGCCATCTTAAAATGACCGAATTCGGTAGCTACCTGGCAAATCATTTGATAAAGTTCATTTTTGTTTTGAGTCCGGACAATTGCCTGATCAATCTGACTAAGAAGGGCATATAATCGTGCAATATGACTGATCTTTTCTTCAGCCTGCTTTTGCTCTGTAATATTCACCACAATTCCTCTTAATCCAACCGAAATGTCATCTTTTATAATCGGATTCGAATAAACTAACACAGGAAAAAAAGTACCATCTTTTCGGGTCAGAGTATATTCACCCGTTGAGACATATTTGTTAGCCATTCTCATCTTAAAACTTTCAGATGCTCTGTTTTTATCTTCCGAAATAAAAAAATCCAATATGTTTCTTCCGTTAATACAATCATTATCGTCTGCCCTGTAACACTTATAAGCTTGTTGATTTATATAGGTTAGGTTGCCTTTTTCATCAGTCTCAAAAATAATTTGAGGCAATAATTCAGCCATTCCGCGGAATTTTTCTTCACTTCTCCGGAGGGCTTCTTCGGTCTTCTTTCTGGCTTCATTCTCATTCTTTAAATCTTCCAATAAATTTAAAGTAGCTGTATGTGTCTTTTTAAGTTCATAGGTACGTTCGGCAATAAGGGCAGATAGCCGTTCATTTTCATTATATCTTTCTAAATAGGCTGTTCTTATTTTTACCATGGCACGAATCTGAGCGATGAGTTCGCTTTCGTCGATTGGTTTTGCTAAAAATGCTTCAGCACCACATTCCAATGCTTTAATTCTACTTGCTTTATCCCCTTTTATGGCGGTCACAAAAACTACCGGGATAGTAGCTAAATTCTTGTCTGCTTTTAATCGTTGGCAGACTTCAAACCCATCCATACCGGGCATAACGATGTCAAGGAGAATAACATCTGGGTTTTCTTCTTCTGCTAATTTGAGACCATGCATACCGTTCAATGCCTTTAAAATAATAAAGTCAGGATATACTTCATTGACGAGTGCCTGTATAGTTATCAGGTTGTCGGGATTATCGTCAATAGCAAGAATTTTAATCAATCTGCTTTCCATAAATTTGTATAAAGGTCTTATTCAAGGTTGAAATTTAATCCGGCTTAGTGTTAAACTTTCTTTTCAGTTTAATCTGTAATGATAAATACGATAGCTTTCTTTCCTTATTCTTCTATTCGAAATCACTTCTGGTAGTTTCGTTCCCAGCATGAGGTGCCAATAATCAATGCTTAATTCGTAACTTCTTGAGACGAATGTTGCCAACTTGATTCATGGCTCATGATTCTTTTATTTTCCGTAGAGCACCTGATTTATGGTGTTAAATAACACGGTCTCGTCAATCGGTTTTGAAATATAACCATTAAAACCATGTGCCAAAATTGTTTCACGATCCAGTGTCATTGCATTGGCCGTAAGAGCAATAACGGGTATGTGTGCCAGTTGCCCCATATTACGTATTGTTTTAAATGCCTCAATGCCATCTGTGCCTGGTAACCCAATATCCATCAAGATGAGATGTGGAATATGTTTCTTAGCCATTAATATTCCTCTATCTCCATCTGTAGCTTCAAGTATGATATAATTATTTTCAAGAATAGCCTTTATGGTTAACATGTTGTCAGGATTATCTTCTACTATCAGGACAACAGGTTTCCCTTTTATTTCTTGTATTTTCATTTCGGTCTTTTCTGAGTTCGTTTCCGTTTCTTGCTTAAATAGTAAGGTTTCTACGGAGTTCAACAGTTCAACACGGTTTACGTCGCCCTTTTGTATGAGCTGATGGACATTGTTCCGTTTTAAGAGCTTGAGATCTTCTTTGGTGATATGTTTGGCGGTTAGGATCAGTACGGGGATATGGGCTGTTGGCTCTGCTCCACGAATAGTCTTCAGTACTTCAAACCCATCCATGCCGGGCATCATTAAATCCAATATCATAGCATCCGGAATTATTTGCGAAATAATACCCAGTGCTTCATCTCCGTTATGTGCTACTAAAATCTTGTATCCGCTTTCTTCCATGAAATCTTTCAACTGGATAATAGCGGGTTCGCTGTCTTCAACCAGCAATATCGTCTTTTGTGAATTGTTTTTTTGAGGGCTAATTGATTTGACCGGTTTAAATGCATTGAGATTTGTTGCCGTTTCAATAATTCTGTTTTCAGCGTTATAATTCAATGGTAATGAAAGCGTAAATGAAGACCCTTTGCCGACCTGGCTTTTAACGCTGACAGTACCACCCAGAAGATTGGCATATTTCTTAGCAATAGCAAGACCTAATCCCGTTCCCCCGAATCTGCGCGAAGTCCCGCCGTCAGCTTGTCTGAATTCATCAAAGATATGAAGCAAATGGTTTTCGGCAATTCCAATGCCGGTATCTTTTATCGTTATTTCTACATTTTTTCCTTTTTGAGCAGTCGAAATCTCAACCTTCCCTTTCTCCGTAAATTTTACGGCATTTCCAACCAGATTTTGTAAGATGTGACGACATTTATCAATGTCAGATGCAATAAATAATTCATTGTCATCGGGTTTTTGCATTAGTTCAATCTCTTTCACTTCTGCTTGTGGGTGAATCAGACTTACAATTTCGGTGATCAGGTGTTTGGTGCTGAATTTTGCTATTTCAATTTCTTCCCGACCGGCTTCAATGCGCGAGATGTCTAAAATATCGTTGATAAGTAGAAGCAAATTTTTCCCGTTTCGTTCGATTACTTCCAGGTAACTGTACTCATCTTCCGGAATCTTATGAGCTAGTCGTCGGTTAAGGACTCCTGAGAGTGCAATGACTGAGTTGAGCGGAGTCCGAAGCTCATGACTCATATTTGACAAAAAATTAGTCTTAAGTCGGTTGGCCTCTCCAAGCTGAACTTTTTGCATTTCTAATTCACGGTTTTGCTCCATGAGTTCTGATGATTGCGCGGCCATTTCTGTCTTTTGTGCTTCCAGTTCCGTGTTTTGGAATTCAAGCTTTTGGGCAAAATCTTGTGTCTTTTGAAAAGCGAAAACCCCGGCAATACGCGCACTGAGAGTATAGAGTAAGTTATCGACAAATTGTATGGATTGCTCACTGTAGGTTCGAATGCTGGCCATGGAAATAATGGCAATAATCTCAGTCCCTGAAATAATAGGTATCGTAATAATTTCACGGGGAATCAGGTTTCCGCTTACTGTGTTAAAAATAAAACGGGTGTCTTTTGGAATTCTTTTTACATTGTGAATCTTTCGTGTGACTAAGACGTGTCCAAATTCACCTTCAAAATTATTAACGGCAAAGGATTGCCGCGCCATATCCACCATGCCGAATGATTCAAAATGCTCATACCGTTTCTTGTCTTCACTCAGTAAATACACGGCAGTCATTTGAGAATTGGTGTTTTGTGCCAAAGCAGGCAGTATTGAGCTGAAGAATTTTTTAGGATCTTCTTCAAGTAGCATCTTCTGTGCAAAATCTGAAGACTTTTCTTTTAATTCTAAATTATGCTGAATGCTGTCTACCATAGAATTAAATAATAGGGATAATTCTCCAAATTCATTCCTGGAATTGACAAAACTTCTGGCATTCAAATCTCCACTTTGGAATTTTTTTGTAGCGTTGGACAATTCTTTAATAGGATTCCGTATGTTTTGAAGCAGAAAATAATTAATGAAAAACATTAAAATAATAATACTACTTACGATATACAATAATTGATAATTTAAAACCTGATCAATTTTAGCCGAATTCTGATACAATATTTCACCTTTGTTCTGTGCATAGGTTTTAATATCATTCATCTCTTTTATCATTTTCTCTCGTAGGATGCCCGTCGAACCAGAAGATGATATATTAGTTATTACTTTGTCAAATTGCCTGTTAGAAAATAACAGAATATTTTCTTTGATGGAAGTATCCCATTTTATATAGGCTTGATAGGCTTCTTCTATATCCTGTTGTTTCCCGAGATATTGTTTTCTGATTACATCAAATTGTCTGGGTACATCTGCTTCATTGATGGCTATTTGTTGAAGGAGATTTTGTTTTTCAGTCTCAGTTTTTGATACAATTAAATCCCGCATGAATACACGGATGTCTAATAAATCGACTTCCAATTGTCCAAGTGCTTGTTGGACTTTAACCGGATGATTATAAATTAACTCGGTTTGTTGTTGAATCTTTTCTGATTGACGATATGCGACAACTCCTATAATGATGACAAATATCAACATGGCGATAAACCCAAATAAAAGCTGACTCGCAATTTTTAAATCTTTTAATTTCATATACTCTTTTTGTTGAACGTAGATAATGCGGATTCTTTTCCGCTGACTCTCGCTGATTTCTTATTCGCGTATTTCTATTCGCTTTTATTGTTATTTCGTCTTTTTGTTTTCGTATACTTTTCGAATAAACTCAGGCCTTTTGCCAAAGTTTAGAAGTAACCCTGCTTCGATGTCTGTGCCTCTGAGAAAATTAATTAGTTGGTATTCAAATTCCTTCACGAGGCATTCCACAGCCTTGAGTTCTAATATAACCACATCCTCTACAACCAGATCTGCATAGTACTCACCGACTTCATGACCTTTATAATAGACATGAATTTCTTTTTTTGCTTCAACCTGAAATCCTCTTGATCTCAATTCAAGGTATAGTGAATTTTGATACACTTTCTCCGGAAAACCATAGCCTAATTCATTATAAACATCGAAAAAAGCACTAAGTATCTGATCTGTTAACTCTTTGTGCAATACATCCATAATTTTAGTTTTATGAATTTGAACGGGCTTATTTCTGACCTGATTGTATTCTATTGCCTTTTTATGGGTAATTCTTATTCATCTTTATTTGCGAGTCATTTTCAGCTTTGGAATATCCCCGAATATGGATATACTTCCCGGAATCCCGATTGTACCAAAATATCTCTTTCCGTTTCACCTGTTATCAGGAAGCCGTCTGACGACAAACAATGCCTTATCTTATCAATAATCTTTTTCCGATATTCCGGCTTATAATAAAAGAGTAAATTAGCGCACACTATCAGATCAAAATCACCAAAAATACTGGTGGGGGGAGCGCTGTGTTGTTTGCTGAATAAATCGAAAACAGAGAAATCAATATTGGTTTTTAGCTCATCGTTAATGATATAATCGTTTCCTTCAACGGTAAACCATCGGTTTAAACGTTTTATGGTTATATTGTTTAAATCCGTCAGTGAGTATCGCCCGCAAATGGCATGTTCAATGGCCTGCCCGGATTGATCCGTTGCAAAAATACGAAAACTAATCCTCTCACCACTGCTGTTTAAGTATTCATTTAATAGCATCGACAAACTATAAGTCTCTTGTCCCGAAGCGCAAGCAGCTGACCAAAGCCTCACTTCTTTTTGTTGGCTTTTTGTCTTTCGCATAATAATAGATGGTAAAATGATGCGTTCCAATATAGAAAAAGTGATAGGATTACGGAAAAACTCGCTATAACAGACTGATAATGAATTTATAAATTGTTGAGCTTCAGTCTGACTTTGCTGAATGTAATGGTAATAAGCTTCTTTCGAATCACAATGAGTATCCGACATTCTTTTCTCAACTGATTTGTTCAGAAAAGATTCATCATATTTTGATACATCCAAATCCTTTGATAGCATTAAAATATCCGATATCTTGCTGTTATTCTCTTTCATGATTTTTCTGTGATTTGATGTTAACCCACTATCTTGTATTTCTCTTCTTCTCCTCTTTTTTGAAGTAATTCATTTACCTCTTTTTTTAATTCTATCATGGTAAGTTCACGGTCGATTGTCAGGTTTTGGAAACGCAACAACTCATTCATTTTATCTTCTATTTCTTCTTGTGCTTTTTTCCGTTCGGATATATCTCGAATAATGACTAATGTTTCTTTGTTTTCCCCACGTTTGAATACTGTTCCGTTTAGATCGCCGTAAAACATTGTGCCATCTTTTCTCTTGATTTTTAGTTCAAGATTGTAAACGCTTTCGCCTGTCTCCATGCTTTTTTTGAATGCAGATGCTGCCTTTGCAATCGATTCTTCATCCAGATATTCTGTAAAAAAATGACCGTGCATTTCATTCTGGCTCATTCTAAAGAGTGATTTACAGGCTGGAGATGCATAATTTATACGACCTTTATTGTCTGTAATTGCAATTAAATCATTAACTTGTTCCGTAATTGATCTGAATTTTTCCTCGCTCTCCTGAAGCAACTCCAGGGCTCTCTTACTTTCAGTTATGTTTAAACCAAAACTGACGACACCTTCAATCCTGTCTGCCATATAAATGGGCGATGTATTGACCAATATGGTGAGGATACTTTTGTTCGACATTTGTAACCGCAACTCGTAATTACAATGTTCGCCATGCATGGTTCGGTCAAGAATGTCGGTTAGCATAGGGACGTCTTCTTGCATAACTACCGGTATAAATGATTTTCCTATTAATTCATCACGATGAACACCTGTTGTTTTTAAAACCATATCATTCAGAAAAGTAAAATTACCCTGCTTATCCAACGACCAGATCATGTCATTTGAATTCTCTATCATGGTCCGGTATTTTTCTTCACTCTCCCGTAGTGCCTTTTCTGCCCGTTTGCGTTCGGTAATATCCTGTATCAAAACATGGCGGACATGCTTCCCGTTCGAGATGACAGAAACAGTCGTAATGTCTACAAAAATTAGCTCCCCGTTTTTCTTAATATGTCTCCATTCTCCCGAAGGTTTATAGGATTCTCTGGTATCCTCTACATCAATTAAAAGTGCCGGAATATCTTCAGGTGGACGGATGTCTTTGAGCGTCATGCTTAGAAATTCTTTTTCCGAATAACCGTAATGCTCAATCGCAGCTCTGTTGACTTCCAGAAAGGCCAAATTCTCCATATCATAAATATACATAGGCTGCGGATTATTAACAAACAAAAACCGGTATTTCTCTTCGTTGATCCGTAATGCTTTCTCTGTTTTATCCCGGTCGAGAAACAGCGCTACCTGATTGGCGTACAATAATACTAATTCATTGTTTCGAAGAGTTTCTCCTTTTGAATAAATTAAGGTGAAATCACCAATGGGAATATTATTCTTCGTTATTTTCACCACAAAATAATTCCCTAGCTCAAATACTTTTTCTATTAATGTTGTAATTCTTTTGGGAATTGCATAGTCAGAAATCTCTGTTAATGATTCGAATTTTGTTATGGCTTTACCCCTTGTCTTTTCTTCCCTGATCGGATCAAGTTCCCATTTCTTGTTAATCAATTCAGTTCCAAAATACTGAGATGCTTTCAGAAGGTGTTCTTTTTCTCCTGAAAGTGCTACACATGTAAAATCAAGATTGTTTTCGTTAAAAATATTAAACCCAACATATTTTGCGCCTGATATTTCGAGTATGGTATCCGAAATCTTTTCATAGTTAATACCTTCCGAATTTGTATCAATCAAACCAGTACTTTCAACGAGAGTCCTTTTCAAAATGGATTCTCTCTCCTGCCGGGCATCCTGAGCCTTTTTGCGTTCGGTAATGTCGCGTAGCACTCCTTCATGAGTCAACGCATTGCCTTCGGTATCCAGATTATACCAACCATGATCCTCTATCCATATCCCAGATCCATCCTTCTTCCTTAATTCATAGATGCCCATTTCTTCATAGTTCTCTTCCAATATAAGGCTTTCACGATCGGAAGGATCAAAGTACAATTGCGACTTGATATCGATGCTCATCAATTCTTCTTTACTATCATACCCAAGCATGCTGACCATGGCTGGATTCACGCGAATAAATTTGCCTTCGGGGGTGCTCTCATAAACTCCGTCAGGCATCCTGGAAACCAGATTAGTGTAATGCTCTTCGCTTACCTGAAGGGCCTCTTCTGTATTCTTACGCTCGGTAATGTCATAAATCTCAGATATAAAATAGACCGGTTTCCCCTTTTTATCTCGAATTAAACAGGTACTAATATCAACCCAAACGATGTTCCCGTTTTTATGAATATATCTTTTTTCCCAATGTGAAAACCTCTCTTCTCCAAAAATGATAGACCGAAGTTTGTTCCTGCTAAGTTCAATATCGTCTTTATGGGTGAAATCAGCCCACGTAAAGTGTGTTAATTCCTCTTTCGAATAACCGATAATCTTGCAGAAGGCTTTATTAGCTGTTATGGCTCCTTCTATTGAAGTTGATGATTTACCGATAGTCGATTCTTCGAATATGTTTCTGAATTTCTCTTCACTGAGTTGTAACTGGAGCTCCACCTGCTTGCGTTCAGAAATATCCTGAATGGTTGAACGTATCCCGGTTATTTTACCGTTCGAATCGCGTAAAGTCTTCTCTTGAATTAATACGTTATATTTTAAGCCGTATTTGTTTACAAGGGTGTTTTCAAATAATGACAACTGAATAGTGCGTCCCTGAAGTTTATCTTTAATGACTTGCTCTACCTGTGGACTATTATCGGTTATTTCCCAAACATATTTCCCTGTCAGTTCTTCCGATGTGTAACCTAATCGGTTCAATTCGGTCTGATTGATTCTTACGATCCTGCCTTCCGAATCAAATTCAAGATACCCTATCGGAGCATTATCAAAAAGATCCTTGAAGTCTTCCCGGCTTTTCTTGACGTCTTCCTGAGCTTTGATCTGCTCGGAAACATCTTGAACGGTTGTGCGTATCCCGGTTATATCTCCGTCTTTGTTCCGAAGAACTCTATCCATGATGGATACGGTGAATGTTGAACCATCTTTCCTTCGAAATTTTCTTCCAAATGGTTTTAAAGGAACATCATGTCCGCTCAATTTAAGCAGTGTCGCCTGATGCGATTCTTCTTCTTCTTCACAGTTTTTCCATGCATACCGGCCTCTCATTTCTTCCAGGGTCGAACCGAACATATCTAGTTCTGTTTGGTTCATTCTCACTATTCTGCCTTCCAGATCCAGTTCGTGGTAACCAATCGGGGCATTATCAAAAAGATCTTTGAATATTTCTCTGCTTTCGTTTATCTCAAGCTCTGCTCTTTTACGCTCGGTAATGTCACGCATAATCAATTGAACAGCCGGTTTGTTTTGAAACTGGATGGGTATTGATTTTACTTCTACATCGATTGCCGAGCCATCCAGTCGTATCAGTTTTTCTTCAGCGTGTAGTATGATACCATCGGTGATTTCTTCCTGCTCTCGTTTTACAGCTAACGTCCGGTGATCAGGATGAACAAAATCAAAAATTTCTTTTCCTGCTATTTCTTCAGCATTTGCGGCCAGCAATAATCGAAGACATCCGTTATTGACAAATACGATCTTTCCCTCAGTATAGATGGCGATGGCATCTGTAGATTTGTTAACCAACTCGCGGTATTTATTCTCGCTTTCTTTTAATGCCTGTTCCACCCGTTTCTGTTCCGTGATTTCATAAAGGATACCTGTCCATAGTATGTCTCCGTTTGCTATGGTGTGTGGTATTGATTCCAAATGAACCCAAATCACCTTTTCCCGAATCAACATTCGTCCATCCCAATAGAAAGGTATAAACAGGACGTGAGCCTCTTTGATTCTGATTAAAAAATCATCTTTGTCCTCCGGATAAATTAAATCGGAAATAATCAGCGGGTTAGTTTCAAAATCCTTTCGGGTAATGCCCAGAATATCACAAAAACGATCGTTTATCAACTCTATATGGAAAGGAAGGTTATCCAAACGGTTCCACGCTTTTTTTTCGCTCTTTTCTTTCGGAGATACCAGGGCTCGATAAATACCTGCCGGTTGTTTGTTTAATATGTTTTGGTATAGTTCGCGTTCTTGCTCAAGGATTCTCTCGTTTTGTTTGCGTTCGGTGATATTGATGGCCGTTAACAGACATATTTCCTTGGCTTTGCGCAGTGACCCGGTAAGAAATACATAAATTGGTTCCTGCTGGCTTGTCAAAAGGGTAATCTCACAGGTTGCATTGGTCTGATTGTTCTGTATTTTCAGGATAAAATCAGTATAAGCCTGTTTCGTGTCATTGCTTACAAAGTGCCCAAACATATTCCCTTTCAGGCTTGTTCTGTTGCTGTGAAGTAATTTGGCTCCGTTCAGGTTTGACCCGATAATCTTTCCATCTCTTGAAAGTAGGAAGTTACCCGTTGATACGTAATCACCCGGATAAGTCGTATCTTGTAAAGCTGTTTCAGTTTTATTTTGTTCTATTCCGCGCTTTGCCTGATAACCTTTGTCCCCTTGAACTTGTTTCAATGGGTCTGCATCGGGTTCTGTCAGACCGCCGGATAATAATTCGTTCTCCGGTTGAACCTCCTCTTCTTGATTATGGGTATGTATGATATTTTTTCTTTTAAATGGGTTCTTCATGTTTGCCTTGATGTTGAATCTGAATAGCTCATCGCGTAAAGAATGATAATTGGTGTTTTCCTAATATTTGTATTCAGATGAATTTGCAATAAGATGTAGCATTGGCAAATATAATATAAATTGTTTTGTAAAAATAGGTTTAAAGCGCTTTATTTAGTCCAAAATGCGTTATAATATGATATTCCTGTTCTTTTTTATCGAAATAATCAGCTTTTGTTAACTCGGGTCTCTCAGGAAGCATCATTATGCTCTGTTCTGTTTGCCGATAATGCAAATGAAAGATTGTTATCAGGAACGGTTATACCATAGGGTTGAATGGTTTAATAGTGTATTCAATACCTTCGGATAACGATCGAAGCTATAGTCGGATAATTCTTCTTTCCGTGATTTTCAATGCTCTTTTGGCAGTCTGCCCATCTCTGCTTTCCTCTCCGGAGTTGATTTGTGCTGATCGTAGTTGTCCCTGAGAATGAATAACGGACTTTCTTGAAATCAAAAAGATCAGCATTTAGAACGTGAAAATACGCGAAGATTAAATACAGATACCGGTATTAGCTTCTTCCGGTGACAATCTTGATCCGGTGTTTTTACCATAAAAGAGTAATGGAATTTGACTATTTTTTAGGACATAAAGCCCGAATTATTCGTTATATTTCTTCATAATCCTTAAAACAATCTCGCACATTCTAAAAGCATGTTATAAAACATGTTTTTAGTACAAATATTCATCGAAATGCTTGCAGGTCTGTTTCATCTGCCGTATCTTTGCAGTGTGATTTTTTCATAGTATTAGATTTAAGGTTAACAAAGATTGGTAGATCGCCGTGAGGTGCTTTACCTTTCGTCTTTTTAGGGGGTTGTCATTGCGGCGGCCTTTTTTTGTATTCGTACTACCTGTTTTGAATTGTCCGTTTTTCGGCATACTCGCGATCTGCAAACATAGCAATGCTTATATAAATCGGATCCTTTTTCGCACAAGTATTCCGAATCAGTATTCCTTTTCGCAGTTGATTCTCCTTTGAGAAAAGAGGTTCAATGCCGTGCTTTTTTTATCAACCCGCATTTGCAGAAAATAGATCTATCTTATAATAAGTAGAAACATATTTCACCTTACTTCTTGATCTTCGGTATATTTCTGTTCTGTATAAAGCGGAATCGGTGAGACTTTCGAAAGACCCGGAAGAGGCTTCCGAGAGGTTTATCCCTCCGAACCCTCTCCGAACCCTCTCCGAACCCTCTCTAAACCCTCTCTGAAGTCCCAACCATGTGTCTCTGTACGAAGAGCAAATAATGAAAGAAAATTTTTTAGAATCGTTGCTTTAAGGAGGCGGACTATTAGTCGGATGCAGGTGGGTGATTGCACGATAGTCACGTAGGATAAAGTGAAAAAACCTCAACATCATTTTGAGCGGGTTACCGTTGGTTGTCGGGTCAGGAATGAATAAATAAAAATTGAGGTCATTCGGGAATATATTGAATGACCTTTTACATTTTGAATAAAATCCATTTGCCTGAAAGATAAAAAAGTCCTACTTTTGTAACAAAATCCACACATACAATTATGAATATTCTTCTCCTCGGTTCGGGCGGACGCGAACATGCAATGGCCTGGAAAATAGCACAAAGTTCAAAACTTTCGACCCTCTTTATTGCTCCGGGTAATCCGGGAACAGCGGCATTAGGAGTAAATCTGCCTATTGCGGTAAATGATTTTCAGTCTATTAAAAAAGCGGTACTCGAAAACAAGATCGATTTAGTGGTTGTAGGACCGGAAGATCCGTTAGTAAATGGGATTGTCGATTTCTTTGCGGGAGATGAGGAAATAAGTAATATCCCGGTTGTAGGGCCGGACAGGGTCGGAGCACAGCTTGAAGGAAGTAAAGATTTCTCGAAGCAATTCATGTTTCGGCATAATATCCCTACGGCCGGATACCTGAGTGTGACGAGTGAAAACTATGCCGAAGGAGTTGAATTCCTTAAAAGTTTACAGGCTCCTTACGTGTTGAAAGCAGATGGACTGGCTGCAGGCAAGGGTGTCTTGATTTTACATGATCTGGACGAAACCATTGCCGAATTAAAAGCCATGCTTGAGGGTAAATTCGGGACAGCCAGTAAAACGGTGGTGATCGAAGAATTTCTTTCCGGAATAGAATGTTCGGTATTCGTGATGACGGATGGCTTACATTATAAAATACTGCCCGAAGCAAAAGACTATAAACGGATTGGCGAAGGTGATAAAGGATTGAATACGGGTGGTATGGGTGCTGTTTCGCCGGTGCCGTTTGCCAATGCGGAGTTTATGAGCAAGGTGGAAGAACGGATTATCAAACCAACGATCGAGGGTTTGATCAGCGAAGGAATCGTTTATAAAGGGTTTATTTTCTTTGGCCTTATAAAAGTAAACGGCGAACCGTATACGATAGAATATAATGCCCGCATGGGTGATCCGGAAACGGAAGTGGTAATGCTACGCATACAGAGTGACTTTGTCGAGTTGCTGGAAGGAGTTGCAAAGGGAAACCTGAATGAGAAAACAATTGAAATAGATAATCGTGCGGCAGTAACGGTTATGTTGGTGTCCGGCGGCTATCCGGAAGAATATGAAAAAGGAAAAGAAATTACAGGTCTGGAAGATACCGGTGATAGTATTGTCTTTCATGCCGGCACAGCTATGAAAGAAGGTAAACTTGTTACTAATGGCGGGCGGGTGATAGCCGTCAGTTCGTATGGTGCCACGAAACCGGAAGCACTGGCCCTTTCGTTTGCTAATGCACAAAAGATACAGTTTGAAAAGAAGTATTTCAGAAGTGATATAGGGTTTGATTTGTAAATGACGAATGAAGGCGGACTAAAGAATCTGGTTTTGATGGATTAAAGGGGCGTGCATTGATTTATGACAAAGAAGAAAGAATGTAACGAAAGTGATTTATTATTAGATATCAATCTGGATAAAAACACGTTAAATATCGATTCAATTGAAGATAACGATCAACTTAAAACAGTAAAAAAGAAGAAACAGCCGCTGAACAAGGATCAGCAAAGATTCTATGACCTGATAAAAAAGATAGAAAAACTTGAGAAGCAACTTGTAGATATCCGGCAACTTGCCGTTGAATTGACTTTTGCCTACTCCAATGAAATTTCACCAGTAGAGAAGAAGCTCGGCGAAGCCTATTTTGAATTTGCAGTCCTGCTGGACGATTATGCTCAAAGTTTAAAACTAACGAAGATACAACGAGCTGATTTCAATATGTATATGATGGATCTGTGCGATTCGGCATTGGGTTATACCGAACCCAATGAATTACAGGAAACTTTATATGATAAGTACAACGAATTGTCCTATAAAGAAAAACTGAGAGTCGAAAAACCTGATTTGCCTGAACCGTTTGATTGTATGGAAGATGAAATGGATGTTGATGAGGCATATCCGGATTCAGCCATAACGAATGAGGAAGCGGGCCTCAGCAATATGAATCGAAGGATAGCGTCCGAAAAAAGAAATCTGCCGGCTGAAGAAACTGAAGTGAATGACAAAATCAGGAAACATCAGGAAGAAGAGCAAAATCAAAAGTCGGAAGATGAATTTTTAAAGAAGTTACTTCGCTTAATTTATCTCTCATTCTCCAGGATGCTTCATTTGGATGAAGAAACGAATGAAGAAAGGAACCCCGACAAAACGGATTTGATGAAGCAGGTAACGGCAGCTTATGATCAAAAAGATTTAGCCACGTTGCAGAAACTAGAAATGAGCTTTGTGCATTGGGTAGCGGACAATTTGCCGCATCTGACGGATGAGAAACGGACATTCTATTCAAAGGTGTTGAATGAGCAGGCAGAAGAGCTAAATCGGGAAATTATTTATCTTAAAAAGAATCCGGCCTGTATAAATATTTTCAAATGGCTCCATTATCCACCGAAACAAGCTCTTTCTTCTTTGGAAAATCAAAAAAAAGAACTTCTTTCAGAATTAGAAAATATAAAACGGAATATAAAGATTTTTGAAAATCAACCGTCAAAGAAATCGATTTTAATAAAACACCTAAAAAATGCGGCAGAATTGTATGCTGACGATGTTTTTGAGGACTCATTTTCCGAATCATTGTTTTTATAAAGTTATATTAAACGAACTATGTCGAAGATATTAATAGTTGATGATGAACGTAGTATCCGAAATACGCTGAAAGACATCCTGGAGTTTGAGAAACATCAGGTGTCGTTGGCTGAAAATGGGAAACAAGGACTGGAAGCAGCTCAGAACAATGTTTTTGATTTGATTTTCTCGGACATAAAGATGCCCGAAATGGACGGTATTGAATTGTTGGTTCAATTAAAAGAAAAGGAGATTGAGGTCCCGATTATCATGATTTCGGGTCACGGGAATATAGAAACTGCCGTGGAGTGTATCAAGAAGGGGGCATTTGATTTTATAGAAAAGCCGATCGATCTGAACCGATTGCTTGTTACGGTACGCAATGCCCTGGAACGGAATAGCCTGATTGCCGAATCGAAGACATTAAAAAAGAAAGTTGCAAAAAAACATCAAATGGTGGGAGCTTCACCAGCTATTGAAAAAGTGCGGATGATGATTGAACGGGTTGCTCCAACCGATGCAAGGGTGTTGATAACAGGCGATAATGGGACCGGGAAGGAAGTGGTAGCCCGCCTGCTCTACGAGCAAAGTAACCGCTCAAGCGCCCCCTATATAGAAGTAAACTGTGCAGCCATACCATCCGAATTAATTGAGAGTGAACTGTTCGGACATGAAAAGGGAGCCTTTACGTCAGCAATCAGGCAACGTATCGGAAAATTCGAACAAGCAGACGAGGGTACTATCTTTTTGGATGAGATAGGCGATATGAGCCTTTCTGCACAAACCAAAGTGCTCCGTGTATTGCAGGAGAATGAACTGACCCGGGTAGGAAGCGATAAATGTATTAAAGTGAATGTGAGAGTTCTGGCCGCCACTAATAAAAACCTGAAAAAGGAAATTGAAAACGGTAATTTCAGGGAAGACTTATTTCACCGGTTGAATGTTATCCCCATTCATGTGCCAAGTCTGGATGAACGAAAAGAAGATATTCCCCTGTTGGTTGCTCATTTTTGCGACTTGATTTGCGGAGAACAGGGAATACAACCCAAATTGTTTGAAGAATCAGCCATTGAATTGCTTAAAAGCCGTTCGTGGACAGGAAATATCCGGGAATTGCGAAATATGGTTGAACGGTTGATTATTCTGGGCGGAGCCAGTATTACGAAGGAAGATATTGAAATGTTTGGATGACCTAACAGAGACTTGTATGCTTGAGGAGAAGGATGAAAGAACTGTTTGCATGATGTTTTTTTAGTGTTATCCCATGTGTGTCTCCTGTTTATTGTTCTAAATAAAAAGTTCTAATGTAGCAAGTCGTTTGACTTCTTACATTAGAACTTTTTTATTTTAAAACCTATTCCAACCCTCATAAGATGAGTTTAGAACATAATCTCCGAAATTTTTAAATAAATTCAGTTTGCCGTCACGTCGGGATAAAAAGACTAACGTTACGTTCCTTTCGAGGTCTGGAATCTATACGTTAAACCGGAAGTGCATAATATCTCCATCCTGCACGACGTATTCTTTTCCTTCTACGTTCATTTTGCCGACTTCTTTACAAGCGGTTTCGGAACCTAAGGTGGTGAAATCGTTATATTTGATTACTTCAGCCCGTATAAAGCCTTTTTCAAAATCGGTATGAATTACTCCGGCACATTGAGGAGCTTTCCAGCCTTTACAAAATGTCCATGCACGAACTTCCTGTACGCCGGCTGTAAAATAAGTTTGAAGGTTCAACAAATGATATGCTGATCGGATTAATCGGGAAACGCCTGATTCAGACAAGCCGACTTCTTCGAGGAACATTTGACGTTCTTCATAGGTTTCCAGTTCGGCAATATCAGCTTCGGTAGCAGCAGCTACAACCAAAATCTCGGCATTCTCATCAGAAATGGATTCTCTGACTGCATCCACATAAGCATTTCCGTTCTTAGCAGAAGCTTCGTCTACGTTACAAATATACATCACCGGCTTATCGGTCAGTAAGTAGAGGTCTTTTACTACTTTCTTTAATTCCTTATCCAGCACAACAGTCCTGGCAGATTTGCCTTGTTGTAGAGCTTCACGATATTGGAGTAAGATGTCATATGTTGTTTTAGCCAGTTTATCACCACCGGTCTGTGCCTGTTTTTGCACTTTGGAGATGCGGCTTTCAATTGTTTCGAGATCTTTTAATTGTAATTCGGTGTCAATAATTTCCTTATCACGAACAGGATTAATATTCCCGTCGACGTGTGTGATATTATCGTCATCAAAACATCGCAATATGTGCAGAATGGCATCCGTTTCACGAATATTCGCTAAAAACTTATTGCCTAATCCTTCACCTTTACTCGCGCCTTTCACGAGTCCTGCAATGTCCACAATTTCAACGGTAGTAGGGACAATGCGATGCGGGTGTACCAGTTCAGCTAATTTGTTAAGTCGTTCGTCGGGTACGGTGATCACGCCGATATTAGGTTCTATTGTACAAAAAGGGAAGTTAGCCGCCTGCGCTTTAGCGTTTGATAAGCAGTTGAATAGAGTAGATTTACCGACGTTGGGTAAACCAACAATACCACATTGAAGTGCCATGTTATTGAGTGTTTAGTTGTTTAATCGTGTCATTGTGTATGCAGAATTGTGCTATCATCAAATTGTTTATAACTAAACAGTTTAATGTCTCAACAGTTCAACATTTTTCGGAGTGCAAAGGTACAAAAAATATTGGAGGGAAATTACAGGAAGATAATATGGGAGAATTTAAATGAAAATCAATGAATTGAAGGAAAATTTTATTGTTGTGGATGTCTGGCCGTAGAAGGTCACACAAGAAGAGAATGAAAGTTGATTGTTATTCTGCGATCATATCGTTTGATTGTATTCAAGCTGATATGTTCCGGGACGTGAACAAAGAAAGATAAAAGATTCACTCATATCAACCGTCCAATCCAATATCAACCTGTCGGTTATCCTGGAATGCTAAGCACGAAACAAGGAGCCCCTAAGCCTTTGAACTTTTAAAAAGTTCCTATTTCACCCAAATCTCCTCAATCACTTTCGGGAAATGCTCATATTCCAGTGTATGTACTTTCTCTGCGATCTTGTCCGGGGTATCGGTAGGCAATACAGGACATTTTGCCTGGAAGATAATACTGCCTTCGTCATAGTTACTGTTTACGTAATGGATAGTAATGCCCGATTCCGTTTCCCCGGCATCAAATACCGCTTGATGAACATGCATGCCGAACATGCCTTTACCGCCATGCTTTGGAAGTAAAGCCGGATGGATATTTATAATTTTATGGGGGAAGGCATTAATTAAAGTTTGCGGAACTCTGAGCAGAAAGCCTGCTAAAACAATATAATCAATATTGTATTTTTTAAGCAGGGTCAGAATGTTCTCTCCGTTCGAAAAGTCTTCACGTGAAAAAGTATAAGCAGGAATCCCAAGATTCTTTGCCCTGCAATGTACATATGCATCTGACTTGTTCGAAATAATTAACGGAAAAATGGTATTGGAATTGTGTGAAAAATAGTGAACAATGTTTTCAACATTTGATCCGGATCCGGAGGCAAAAAAGGCTATTCTTATAGGCATAGTAGCGGTTTATTATTGCACAAAAGCAAGTTTATTGTGCAAAAAAAGCATTTTTTTTCAACAAAGCTAAGGTTATGTCGAGAAAATTTGTTTCCTTTGCACCGCAAAATTATAAAACAATTTCTATTTATAAACTTAAAAACAAAAATTATGTCAGAAGTAGAAGCTAAAGTAAAAGCAATTATCGTAGATAAATTAGGCGTAGAGGAAGCAGACGTAACTCCAGCTGCCAGCTTTACAAACGACCTTGGTGCTGATTCATTGGATACTGTAGAATTGATCATGGAATTCGAAAAAGAATTCGGTATTTCTATTCCAGACGAACAAGCTGAAAAAATTACTACTGTAGGCGAAGCTATCGCTCACATCGAAGCTTTACAAAAATAATCTTATTCCCGAATAATTTATTATGGAATTGAAAAGAGTTGTTGTAACAGGTTTAGGTGCGATAACTCCTGTAGGATCATCCATCCCTGAAATGTGGGAAAACATCCAACATGGAGTCAGCGGAGCCGGGCCTATTACTCATTTTGATGCTTCTAAGTTTAAAACCAAATTTGCCTGTGAAGTCAAAGACTTTGATCCGTTGAAGTATTTTGATAGAAAAGAAGCACGTAAATTGGATAGATATGCCCAGCTTGCAATTGCGGCTGCCAAGGAAGCATTGGAAAACTGTGGGGCGGATTTAGACAAAATAGATAAAGACGAAGTAGGAGTTATTTTTGCAGCCGGAATTGGTGGTATTCAGACTTTCGAACAGGAAATCGCATACTATTATACTAATTTGGAGCAAGGACCAAAATTCAATCCGTTTTTCATTCCAAAAATGATTTCGGATATTGCTGCAGGTCAGATTTCTATTATGTATGGTTTTCGCGGACCGAATTATTCAACAGCTTCGGCTTGTGCTTCGTCAACGAATGCCATTATTGATGCCTTTAATTATATCAGGCTTGGTAAAGCCAATATGATTTTAACTGGTGGCGCTGAAGCAGCAATAACACCCGGTGGAGTAGGTGGTTTTAATGCTCTTACAGCTTTGTCAACCCGCAATGATGACCCTTCAGGTGCTTCTCGTCCTTTCAGTAAAAGTCGTGATGGTTTTGTGATGGGTGAAGGAGCCGGTTGTCTTGTTCTTGAAGATTTGGATCATGCCATTGCACGTGGAGCCAATATCCTTTGTGAAGTGGTAGGAGGCGGTATGTCTGCCGATGCTTATCATTTGACCGCTACTCATCCCGAAGGTCTCGGTGCTATTTTGGTCATGAAACGTGCATTGAAAGATGCAGGATTGAATCCTGAAGATATTGATTATATCAATGTTCACGGAACATCTACTCCGGTAGGTGACATCTCTGAATCGAAAGCGATAAAAGAAGTGTTTGGTGAACAGGCATATAAACTTAATATCAGTTCGACAAAATCTATGACTGGTCACATGTTAGGTGCTGCCGGTTCTGTAGAAGCTATTATTTCAGTATTATCGGTTATGAACGATATCGTTCCTCCAACCATTAATTTTACTGAAGGCGATGAAGATCCTGATATTGATTATAATCTTAATTTTACCTTTAATAAGGCTCAAAAACGGACTGTTAATGCAGCATTGTCCAATACTTTTGGTTTTGGCGGACATAATGCCAGTGTTATCGTGAAAAAATACACAAAGTAAGTTTTGATTACAAATATCCTTCGAAAAATAAGGCTCCTTTCGAACGCTCGAAAAGAGCCTTATTTTTTATTTTATAAAGTATTGGGATTTTATCCCGATAAGATTGACTACTACCAATTGGCCGTTCGGCATAAATCGGTATCCATCCTTACCGAAGATGGTCAACATTTGAGTAATGAGCGCCTGGAATTTCTGGGTGACGCAGTACTTAACTCTGTTGTTACCGATATTCTTTACCACCGCTATGAAGATCAACGGGAAGGATTCCTGACAAATACCCGATCTAAGATTGTAAAACGTGATTCGTTGAATCAGCTGGCTTTGGAAATAGGTCTTGATAAACTGATTAAAGTAACCAGATACGTAAATACTCACACCAATAATAATATCTACGGCAATGCGCTTGAGGCACTAATGGGCGCTATTTATCTCGATTATGGCTATAAGCAATGTAAGAAATTTGTTGAACAGCGTTTAATCCGAACCTTTATTGATTTGGATATGGTAGCGGAGAATGAGGTGAATTTCAAATCGAAACTGATTGAATGGTGTCAGAAGAACCGGCTTGAACCTGAATTCCTCTTATTGGACGATGTTTTAAGCAAAACGAATAAGCATGTTTTTCAAACACGTCTTATCATTGATGGAAAACCCATTTGTGAGGCATCTGGTACAAGCAAAAAAGAATCCCAGCAACTGGTTTCACAAATTGCCTATCAACAAATACAATCGAACCCTGAATTCCTGAAAGAACTTGAACAGAAAGCGACTCCAATCAGTATATCCCCGGAGAACTGTTCAACGGAAAATGATGTTTAATTAATTGTTCCCTAATTATTAAGGGAAAGGTCATCATACGTTTACCTAAAAATCATGCAGTTCTGTTTCCATTTATAGCTATCTTTGTACCCAGTAATTATTCTCAACTAAATAATCTAGCATGGAAAATCTTCATTTTTCTCAATTTATATTTACCCAGGCGAAAAAATATGGTGATAAAGCTGCGTTGTGTCATCGTAAGGAACTTAGTGATGAATGGAGTAAAATATCCTGGACTTCATTTGCAAATCAGATAGTCTCTATTGCAAAAGCTTTCGTGGAATTGGGGGTTACAGAACAACAACGCGTGGCGCAATTTTCGCAAAACAGAGCTGAAAATCTGATTGTTGATTTTGCCTTATTTGCCAATCGTGCCATCATGGTGCCGCTATATGCAACCTCTACGGCTGCTCAAGTGGAATTTATTGTGAATGATGCTGAAATCGAAATCATATTTGTCGGTGATCAACAACAGTATAATGTGGCGCAGGAAGTGATGCGGACATCCAAATTTTTAAAGAAGATTATTGTTTTTGATAAAAATGTTGTGTTTCCCGACTCAGTACATGCCATGTATTATGATGATTTCCTCTTAAAGGGTGAAAAGTCATCTAAACAGTCTGAAGTTGAACAAAGACAGCAGGTTGTCGTCGAAAGTGACTTAGCTTGTATCTTATACACTTCAGGAACAACAGGCAATCCCAAGGGCGTCATGATGCCCCATTCCTGCTTTATTGAAGCCATGCGTATTCATACAATACGATTAACCAGCATAACTGATAAAGATACTACAATTGCTTTTCTTCCGCTTTCACACGTATTCGAACGAACCTGGTGTTACTTCTGTTTATTGAAAGGTGTGACTATTTATATTAATTTACGCCCTACTGAAATACAGGAAACGATCAGAAATGTTCGTCCGACTTTAATGTGTGCAGTCCCCCGTTTTTGGGAAAAGGTATATGCCGGCGTAAAGGATAACCTGTCAAAGTATTCTCCGTTAATGTTAGGAATTGTAGCTTGGGCTGTTGCTACAGGCAAAAGGCATAATGTTGATATTCTGCGGGTAGGTAGGAAGCCCGATATCTTCTTGAAATTCGGCTACTCAGTTGCAAATAAATTAATCTTCTCGAAGGTAAAGGAAACTTTAGGAATTGAGAATGCCAATATGTTACCTACAGCAGGAGCCAAGCTCTCCGATGAAATAGCTCTATTCTTTCGAAGTATCGGCGTGCCGTTGGTTTATGGCTACGGACTGACCGAAAGCACTGCTACTGTCTGTTGTTACGAATATGTAAATTATGAAATCGGTACCGTTGGCAATATCATGCCTGATGTTCAGGTGAAGATAGGCGATGACAATGAAATCCTTCTTAAAGGAAAAACCATTTTTCCCGGATATTATAACAACCCGGAAGCCAATGCCGCTTCGTTTACTGAAGATGGATGGTTCAAAACAGGCGACGCAGGTTATATAAAAGAAGACAAAATTGTTCTAACCGAACGGATTAAAGATTTATTCAAGACTTCAAACGGTAAATATATTGCACCCCAGGAAATAGAGACCCGACTGGCTTTGGATAAATACATTGAGCAGGTAGCTGTCATTGGAGATGAACGGAATTTTGTTACGGCTATCATTGCTCCAAGTATCCCCGCCCTTGAGGAATATGCCAACAAGAATAAAATAGCATATCGGAATATTGATGAGTTGTTGAAATCGTCAGCTATTGAACAGCTTATCCATAATAGTATTGCCGAACAGCAAAACGGAATGGCCAATTATGAAATAATTAAACGCTTTTTCTTAATCAAGAAAGGCTTTGCCATTGAAAGTGGTGAATTAACCAATACTTTGAAAATACGCCGTGCAGTCATTATGCAAAAATACAAGTCACAAATAGACGAAATGTATTCCAATTAAGGTTTATATTCCTTTTGTATGAAAAAATGTCTTATTTATGTGTTTTATAACATTTTTTTTGTACTTTTGTGCCGATACGTTTACATAACACAACTTTATAAACCAAATTAGTATGTTATCAGAAAAGATTGGAATTAATGCCGGTGTAATATGGACGGCACTTAAAGGTGGCGAATTGAATGTAAAAGCCCTTAAAAAAGCCTCTAAGCTTACGGAGAAAGACCTGAATTTAGCCTTGGGTTGGTTAGCTCGTGAAGGTAAAATAAAATTTAACGAAGTTGAAGGAGATTTATTTGTCAGCTTGGCGTAACTGAATGTCATGGAGCTATTGGTAACTTGAACTGATACTTCACCCGACTCAATGTAACATAAAAGAGGCTGTCCCGTTCAGGAACAGCCTCTTTTGTGTTTATTCAGGCGCTGTTGTTTAGAACCCCGTCCCTGTAAGATGAATCGCCTTTGCCGGGATAAGAGCTCCGCCCGAAATAGTAAGGGTTGCCGTATGATTCCCAATATCAGTGGGGGAGTAACTGATGAAGAAGGTATAACCGCCGGTCGCATTTGCACTATCTTTCGTAATACTATCCGGCAATACCGTAAACATAGCTGCATTATCACCTGTCACCGCAAGGCTTAAATTGCCGGTTAAACCGGCGGCCTGGATATTGATCTTTTTAGTATTGATTGTCTTTAATTTAGTGGCTGAGAACGAAAGGGTATCATCAATCTTCCCAACATATATCATCGGTGAATTTGAGCCAAGGATAGCGGTACCATACAAATTGAAATAGGTTGTAGTTAATCCTTTGCTCGAAATGTCGAGCAAATCTGTTTGGATTCCTGACTTTGTAGGGTTATAACGCACCTGAACAGTGGCATTGACGCTTCCGGCTGTTGGCGTTAAGCTTAAACTCTTGCTCCATGAAATATCAGTAGATAACTTCATCTCGAAGTGGATACTATGTTGCAAGCTCACACTTAAAATCCCGGTTAAATTTTTTGCTGCAATTTGAATGGATTGTGAAGCCGATGGGGTTCCCCATGTCGTTGAGAAACTTGTGAAATTTCCTGTCGTCGACAGGTTCGGCAGCATAAAATTAAAGGTGATATTCTTTGCCGAAAGTGTAATGTCGCTCAGTGTTCTGTTAATATCCGTCCCTGACCACAGGGTAGGACTAAATGAACCGGAAGTAAATGCGCTGGTGGGAGGGGTGGTGCACGTGCCTGTAGGAGGTATCAGATAAACGTGCATATGACTTGCTGCTGTCTGTGAAGTTCCCGTGTAGTTGTTTAAGTCGTTATTGTCCCAGGCTGTCTGGTTATAATCGATATGCCAGATACACATTCCTTCGGCAGGTAAGTAGGTGTCCCAGCCTGTTTGTTTTCGATATTCAAGCATGAAAAATTCATTGGGGTCCGGGCTGCTCCCATTCAGGTTATGGGTCGTCGCGGAGAGTAAAAAAGCCTGATTCGCGGTGCCTGCTGGAGGAGTCTCACCCTGATAAATCGGGTTTAATGTCAGTCCTTCCGGCGTGCTTTCTTGTTCCGGGGTCAGATAACCCAAAAAGAACCGGTCATAGACCGAGTAGGTTGGAGGCGTTCTTCCCTTGTTGTTATAATTCCCCGCATCCATGATGTCCCATGAATCCAATGTATGAACCTGTTCCCCGGAAGTATCGTAATAATCGGGTAGCCCAAGTACATGACCGAATTCATGGCAAAATGTGCCCACACCACACATAGCACTTCCGGTATTTCCCTGTAGCTCCGAAGTGCAGGCATAATCCATGAGCCGTTTCCCGTTAAATGTTATGGAAGCAATGGTGCCCGTGTAATTATAGGTGGTAGGAAATAATGACTTCGGATATACACCCCATCGCTGAGGCCAGATCGTGTACGAAGGTGCTCCTTCCGCTTCGTTATAGCCCGCATAATAAATAAATACGTTATCGATTATCCCGTCATTATCCGTGTCATAGGGAGTGAAATCCACCCCGGCATCGTTCGCGGCAGTACAGGCATCGATCACCATCTGCACCGGAAGCGTATCGTTTCCCTGGGTGCCTGCCACGTTTTTGCCGTAATAAACCATCGGGTGTGGTAGGGTGACCGGTCCTGCCACATCAAAGACGGGTGTGAATTTACCGTAGCTGCTTGCTGCAAAATAATCTTTGGCCGAACCGATTCCGCCGTTTGCACTATATCCGGTCTCGTTTAATAAGTTTGTAAATGCCGTTTGAGGGCCGGGGGTTACAAAGGCATTATCGGCAAAGTTCACCAGGATCACCAGTGATCTCGCAGAACCGGTGCCCGGGAAGGTCCGCCCGTGTACGACTGATGCCCGGATAGCTTTCGTCTTACGAGGTGCTGTTTGTCCGTTTAGAACCCTTTTAGTAATATCCGCTTGATTCAGTGTCTTCAGAAATCCGATTTCACTAGTGGTTCTTTTTGGTATGTCCCGGGCTGTAAATTCACTTTCCGCCACTTCGCCCGCAGCATTCAGCATAGCATAGGTTAAAAATCCCTTCGCATTTACTTTCAGTAAATATCCATCTTCCGATGTTTGATAATGATGAAATTCATCTCCGTGTAAACGAATGGTAAGCGTTGTCCCATCGGGTTGGGTGATGGTGACGGGAAAAGGATATGCTTTTACGCCGTATGCCGGCAAAAATACCAATTGACCCAACACGACGATGAGTACGTTGAGTAGTATTCTTTTATTCATCTCCGGAAAGTTTGAAGTTGTAGGAGTCTGATTATAACCCCTAAAACAGAGTAATAGTTTTTTGATTTGTGGATTTTCTTAATTTATTTTCTAAAACAATGAAAAAACATCTGACATTTTTTCAGTTTAGGCTGTTGGAACTGAAATACCACTGCCCTTTATTTATTTTATTGAATAACAGAATTATTTAATTCTCGGGAATTATCCGGTGATAAAATAATATAATTATCTTCTGTCTAAAAGTCATTAATAGATTGATATATAGTGAAATAATGTCATATTTATCGGGTTGGCATCTTATTTGCAATTCCTGTATCAAACAATTAAAACTGATGTCTAACTTTAAAAATGGAGGATTAAATTATGTCACTCGTTCGATTTTCAAATCAGGTACCTTCGTTGTTTGACCGTTTTTTTGAAGGCGATTTATTCGATTGGTCAAACCGTAATTTTTCTATGACAAATACTACGCTGCCATCGGTCAATATAAAAGAGAGTCCCGATGAATTTAACGTAGAAGTAGCAGCCCCCGGCTTTGAAAAAGGGGATTTCAAGCTGGAATTGAATCATGATGTACTGACCGTCTCATCGGAGAAAACAATCGAAAATGAAACGAAGGAGAATGAACATTTCAGTAAACGGGAGTTTAGTTACCAGTCGTTTACCCGGTCGTTTACATTGCCTGATACAGCCGATGGCGACCGTATTATTGCAAATTACGAAAAAGGAATTTTGTGTATTACGATTCCTAAAAAAGAGGAATCGAAACCAAAACCTTCGCGTATGATCGAGATTAAGTAAACATTTTGTTCTCAGTATGTGTTAATAGGGAGGCAGTCTTCTGCTTCCTTATTTTTTTATACAAACGCTAAAACCTCAATCTGAACCAGACACCCTTAACGTCTTTGCCGGGACTCACATTCCTCTGATAAAATGCTTTTGTATTCACTCGAAGGTGAAGGCTTTACTATAAAACAATCAGATTGTTTTGTGAATCGAAAAAGAATGTTTTCCTTTGCATTCTAAAATTAAATCAATTTATAACCAACAAACCACTCGTTTATGAAACAGTTTTTAAAATTCACCCTGGCTACCGTTGTGGGGGTTTTTATTACTTCGATTCTCTTTATCCTCATATCGTTTGCTGTCGTTGGAGCCATTGCCGGGGCCAGTGATAAGGCCACCGTGTTGAAGCCAAATTCGGTATATGAATTGACTCTGGAGGGAACTTTAATTGACCGCTCGCAGGATGATCCTTTTACTACCGCATTAAATCAGGTGCTGGGAAAATCATCCGACAATTCCATTGGACTCGACGATGTGTTATCCAATATTGATAAAGCAAAAAAAGATCCGAATATCGTGGGTATCTACCTGAAAGGCGGTTCCCTTTCGGGTGGTGTCGCTTCCATTCGCGAAATACGTAATGCGCTGATTGACTTTAAAAAATCAGGTAAGTTCATCGTGGCTTATGCCGATAATTACTCGCAACGGATGTATTACCTGGTGTCGGTTGCCGATAAGATACTTTTGAATCCTCAGGGAATGCTTGAATTGAAGGGCTTGTCTGCTCAAACGACGTTCTTTAAAAAGACTCTCGATAAACTGGGGATAGAAATGCAGATTATAAGGGTAGGAACCTTTAAGTCGGCTGTCGAACCCCTTATCAATACTAAGATGAGTGATGCCAACCGCCTGCAGGTATCCGTATTCATGAATTCAATCTGGAATACCCTGCTGAAAGATGTTTCTGTTTCCCGTAAAATACCGTTTGAAAAGCTCAATATATATGCCGACGAGATGATGATGTTCCAACCTACCGAAAAGTCAAAACAATACGGCCTGGTTGATCAGCTGGTCTACAGTGAACAGGTAGATAGTATCCTGAAAAAATATGCCAAGAACCTCAAGAAAGGGGATGATCTTGTCCTTGTAAAACATTCGGCCATGATAAAGTTGGACGATAAGGGTAAGTTCGATAAAAACAAAATAGCTATTATTTATGCCGTCGGTGAGATTACCGACGAGGAAGGCGAAGGTATCGTGACCAAAAACATGGTCAAAACGATTGATGATGTAGCGAAAAACGATGAGGTAAAAGCAGTGGTACTCCGTATCAGCTCACCGGGTGGAAGTGCCTTCGGTTCCGAGCAGATATGCCATGCCCTGACCCTGCTGAAAGCTAAAAAGCCGGTGATTGTTTCCATGGGTGATTATGCCGCTTCCGGTGGATATTACATTGCCTGTATGGCCGACAAAATTGTGGCTCAACCTAATACCATTACCGGTTCCATTGGTATCTTCGGTGTTATCCCCAATATCAGCGGTCTGGATGATAAGCTCGGGATTACCTATGACGGTGTAAAAACCAATAAAATGAGTGATGCCATAACTGTAACACGCCGCTTTACTCCCGACGAGCGCAACCTGATGCAGAACTATGTAAACCGCGGTTACGAACTGTTTGTTAAGCGATGTGCCGAAGGTAGGAAAATGAAACCTGAACAAATTAAATCGATCGCCGAAGGACGGGTCTGGACAGGAGAAGACGCCTTGAAAATAGGTCTGGTGGATAAGATCGGCGGCTTGAATGATGCTGTGAAGCTGGCAGTTGAAAAGGCCAAACTAAAAACCTATAATGTTCGCGAATATCCCGAAAAAGAGGACTTTGTAACCAAATTCATGAAGAATTTCAGTAACGATGTTGAAACCCGGATTGCCAAAGCGCAATTGGGCAATCAATATACGCTGTTCCAACAAGTCAAAAATCTGGATAAGATCAATGGCATTCAGGCACGTATGTCCTATGACCTGATTATCCGGTAAAACCAGAAGATTCCTTCTTTATATACCCCATCGAGAGGCTAAGCATGATGTTTAGCCTCTCTTTTTTCGTGCTTACGTTTCATCCGTTTGTTCCTGTATTTCAACCTGCCGGCTAAAAATAACCTGTCACCGGCTGCTTTTCTCCACTCTTTCCTCACCTTTCGTTCTTCATCTATTCATTGTTGATTTTAGCATAAACAGTATATAAATTATAAATAATCCGTATATATTCCCTATCTAAATAAATAGGGATTATATACGAGTTATATACGGAACATATATGATTTATATACGGAACATCTAAAAATGAACGACGACGAAACCATAAATAAAGAAGAATGAAAGGAAGAAGAAAACAGGTAGAAGATTGATTCAAAAAAACATAACAAAATGATTTAATTAAATAAATAATCAGTAGTTTTGCAACAGTTACCTTAGAATACAACAACTGCAACACAAATGGGACTAACAACAAAAGAAGCCATCGAATTACGAAGAAGTATCCGGAAATATAAAGATAAAGACCTGTCTGATGAAATCATTCATGAATTAATTGATTCTGCCAGGTTGGCTCCGTCGGGATGTAATTCGCAACCGTGGAGATTTAAGATTGTCAGGGATCCGGAGATAAAGAAACGATTGGCAGTTGCTGCTCATAATCAAAAGTTTGTCAGTGAAGCTCCGGTAGTGCTGGTTTGTTGTCTGGATGTCAAAGGGTATCTGGATGGAACTGTTTCAGGACTTCAGGATTTGGAAGAGCAGCAGGTGATTGACGAGAGAATCTATACTCTGCTGATAAAAAATGCTGCGGATTCACGGAAATTAAGCGTAGAAAATATTATTTCAAGGACAAGCTTTAATGTTGCCATTGCGATAGAACATATTGTATTACGGGCGTTGGATTTCGGATTGGGGACTTGTTGGGTAAGATTGGTTGATGGTCTGCAGGTCAGGAAGATATTTGACTGGGACGAAAACATAAGTGTAGTTGCACTTTTGCCGGTTGGTTATCCGGATGAAGATCCGAAGCCGAGGAAAAGATTGGGACTTGAAGATATTCTTCTGTAAAATACTGATTTTTAAAAATATTCAGCCATATATTTATAACTCAAAAAACTAAATGAATCAAGTTGACAGATTATCCGGACTTCCTCAGGACTCCATCATTGGGAAATCATTTGGTAAAGCCGATTATACAGATACCTTTAAAGTACCTGTTTATAATTGTCAGGATTATTCTATCGATTATCTGACAGCACTCTTTTTTACTTCCGTGCCCGCATGGATCAACAGCTTGTTGTCACTACGCCATTTGTTGGGCAAGCTCATCGGTTTACATGGCGGAGCTGTTCGTAATTTTAAGGAACCGGATCAATCGTTGCGTTATGAGATAGGGTCTAAAGCAGTCTTGTTTAAAGTTTACGATAGAAATGATGCTGAGATTGTAATGGCAGACAATGATAAACATTTAAATTTCAGGACATCGTTGTTTCTGGAGAGGGTAAAAGACAAAGATCACGGCTATTTATATTCGTCGACAATCGTTCACTATAATAACATTTTTGGAAGAATTTACTTTTTCCCGGTAAAGCCTTTTCATCAGTTAATCATTAAGACAATGCTTAAGGTCGAATCGAAAAAACTAAACCGAAATCAACAGCTTGTTCCTCTGTTAAATAGAACTCATCATGAATAGAATAAACGTAATATTGTTTGTTTTCATCATAATACATTCAGTTTCGGGACAGAATGTAACTGATTTAAAGACAGAATACAGGATTAAAGAGGCAGACTTATTTGTAAAATTCCCCAATTCAAATTGGGATTTGGCCAATAAAGAGGAAGGGCGACTCACACAATATATTTTTAAAAGGAAAGCAATTACAGATAATAAAGAGAGGCAAATAATACCGGCTGTCATAATTTGCATTGAGGATGCCAGTGCATATAAACAAGATGTTATGTTGTATTCAATAGAAAGACAAAAGTCATTTATTAATATGGGCGTAAAAATTGATACAATTTCAATTCAAAGCAATGCCGGTTATCCCTTGTCATACAAAAACTCGTGCATCTATAAATGCCATTATACCGATAATGAAACCAATCATATCCTGTATATGATTCATATTATCAATAAAGAAAATAAAGGAATTCAAATTTATCTGGACATGACGCAAGAGCTGGCAGGCGAATATGAACATGAATTCATCGCAGTCATAAAATCGATTAAAGAACAAAAGCAGAAAGATTAAAGGGAAGTATCTGCTTTGTAAAGATCTATTGTTGTATCATCTAATACGAAAAAAAACAACTTTAAAATCAGGGAGGTAAAAATGAAACAGACAAAGACATTTGTGATCACCATCAGCCGCCAGTTAGGGAGCGGGGGAGCCTATATCGGGCAACAAATGGCCCAGCGGTTGAATATCTTTTATGCAGACCGTGAGATTATCAACAAAGTGGCCAAAGATTTCTCGGTCATGGAAGAAGAGCTGGAAATGCACGACGAGAAGGCTCTTACATTTTGGGAATCATTCTTTCAATACAATACGTTTTCGACGGACGTATATACCCCACCCAGATACCTGGTGCCAAAAGGACGGGATTTATTTCAGGCAGAAGCTAAAATAATAGAACATATAGCCAACGAACGTTCGGCAGTCATTATAGGCCGTTGCGGATCGTATGTCTTACGTAACCACCCGAATCATATCAGCTTATTTTTACATGCAGATATCGAATCGCGGATTAAACGGATTCAGGAGTTGTATGGGAAACCGAAAGAAGAGGCCCGGGAAATGATTCTCAAAAGTGATAAAGAAAGGGCTCTTCATTGCAAAAAGGAAACGGAGACGGAGTGGAGTGATGCCCGGAATTATGATCTTTCGATTGATACGGGAAAAATAGATCCGGATAAGTGCGTAGAGTTGCTGCTGAATTATCTGAACCTGATTGATGTCAGCGAATAGGAACGAAGCGTAAGATAGAAATAGGCGTCAGAAAATATATTCCTGTTTTTAAACCCATAGGGTTAACAGGAGTATAGAAAAAATGTGTGACAACCTCCTTTTTTGTTACGGTTTATTCCTGTTCGGGTAAGTTGAACAGATATGGGTTGTTATTTACGAGCACCTAAAGAATCTATCTGTATTTGTCTGATTGTGAAATTCATCGAATTACGAATCACTCCTTACGATAACCGGGATATGAAAAAAATAATATGCCTTTTTTTGATATTAACTTCAAATTTTATTCTTGTGTCTTCACAAAAAAATGATGTTATCTATGGAGATAACCCACAAGCCGGGCATTATGCTCCGGTAAACGGGATTAATTTGTATTATGAAATCTACGGAAAAGGTGAGCCGCTTATTCTGTTGCATGGTAACGGCGGGTCGATAGAAGCTTTTAAGAACCAAATCCCGTTTTTCGAGAAATACTATAAAGTAATTGCCATTGACAGCCGGTTGCAGGGGAAATCGGACGGCTCGGCGGATACGTTGTCATATGATATGATGGCTGCTGATTTTGCCGGATTACTGGATTATTTACATATTGACTCGGCTTATGTACTGGGATGGAGTGACGGGGGCATTGATGGAATAATCATGGCGATGAAATATCCTAAAAAAGTAAAGAAACTGGCTGTATCGGGGGCTAATATTGTCCCTGATACAACGGCCATGTACAAAGCCGATATAGAAAATATGAAAGAGACAGTGCGGAGTGCAACTTCTTCGGCGAAGGAAAAAACATTAAATAACATGATGATTTACCAGCCACAAATCCGGTATCCGGACTTAAAGAAGATTCATTGCCCGGTGTTGGTTATGGCGGGTGACCGTGATGTGATACGACCCGAACATACCTTAAAAATATATCAGTCATTGCCTTCGGCTTCGTTGTGTATTTTCCCTGATTCGTATCACCATGTTTGCCAACAATATCCGGCATTGTTTAATGAAGTCGTACTGACGTTTTTAAGAAAAATAGAATAAGTATCCAATTCTATCCGTTGTGTTTTTCTTCTTTTAAGAAAGATGTGTGTATAAATCTAATCTTTCTCTTACTTCCTGTTTGCTTTTACTATTTGTAGCGTAGTAGGAGCCGGTCATTGTAAATTTTTAATTGAAATGGCGGGCAACAGTTATTTTCCGATAGTTACGAAACGACCTGAATTATTTAGCAGAAAAATTGATTTGAAAGCTTTCCGGTTGTGGACATAATATATTTGTAAGAAATTCGTTTTATAACCTGTACACGATATAAACCTAAACTTCTCCGGAGTCTATAGTTTGAATCGTATAGTTTGAACCGGGCTTATTGATGAATTAACGAATGAATTTGTCCGTGTGAAAAAAGGATTATCAAATGAATCAACTATACATTAAACTATGAAAACAAAACTGACTTTTCTATTCCTGTTACTTGCATTTGTTTGTAGTGCACAGTCGTCGCTAAAATACATGACTTTCAATTTGCCGGACGTGCGGCAATTCTCGGATAGTGTTGCTTTGAATGCCAAAGAAGCCTGTAAGTTTGAGAGTGAAGGAGTGTGGGAAGATAACAGATTGTTTTACCGGGTTAAATATGCCAATCAGGACGATGCTGACTTTCCGATAGAAGTTTTTTTTAGAATCGACTATGTAGGCGGAACTGATGATCTGGTGAATCCGGGAACACCACAATATCTGTTTAATAAAATAACAGGCAAATTTATAGACTTATTTCCATTCTGGTCAAAGTTTATGAATACATCGGCGATAGATACGGAGATATTAAGAAAGAAAAAGGACGAAGCGATCGTTCGTGGTGCTACCTATGACTTTAATGAAGAAAAGACGTATTGGACGATTGAAAAGTTCTGATTGAGCGAATTTGCTTAGGCGGTAAGATCGCCGGATAAGCTATTTTATGTGTTTTTGTCGTTTTACAACCTACCTGAATTACGAAGGTTTTAAAGATCTGTTATTCACTACCTGAAAATTCCTATTGCTTTAAGTTGAAGATGTTAAACTATTTGTCGGACACTTTCGATTCAGACATCGACGTGCCGACCAGAAAAGATGAACTAAGATAAATTGTATTTTTTGTTTGATTGAAATATCGATAATGATCGAATCTAAATACCTGAATTTATTCTTTCAAACAGGGTAAATTCGGTATAAAGGTTTAGTAGCGTAGAAATCCGTATTCAATACGCTAAATCAGCATTGATCCGCATTCAATTCTAACAATATATAATACGACATTATCTGGTTCGACTTAGTCATCTGTCATGGTTCTATTCTAAAATACTCGTTTCTTTATGAAAAAAGTAAAAAATATTATCCTGTTCTATTTCTTTCTTTCCCTTTCGAACCCACTCGTTTATGCCACTGATCCGTACTCAACGAATATAGGGTTTGAAACCGGCACTTTTACAGGTTGGACCGGTTATACATGGCGTTATTATAATACAGAAAATGGGGTAGCAGGAACAAAAACATCTGAAGTGCAGGTTTCATTGCCAAATGCAAGACGCCAGGTGATTATCAGTGACACGACCGCTTACGATTCGAATACGGGAGGAGCTTTGAAAAAAGTACCCAAAGGGTACAAGTATTCAGCCAGGCTTGGTGATGAAATTATTTTAGGTGATGAAAGACCAAGAGGCTGGGAACAAAGTCTGAAATACAGTTTAAAAGTAGATTCGACCAATGCCTTGTTGGTTATGAAGTTTGCCTGTGTGTTGCAATATGCCAGTGATCATACGGCCTTAATGGAGCCTCGCTTTCGTCTCACCTTGTATGATCAAAGCGGTACAACCATTAATGATTGTGTTAATTATGATGTATATTCATCAAGCGGAAATGTGACAGGTTTTCAAACCTATACTCCGTCCAGTTCGAGCATTCCGAACGTACAAATTTCTCCCGTTAAATGGAGAGACTGGACAACCGTTGGTGCCGATTTGTCGAAATATATAGGACAAACCATTACTATTGAATTTATGGCAACCGACTGTACCGGGCAATACCACTATGGGTATGCTTACTTTGTGGCAGAAACTCATCCGATGTATATTACGGTGAAGTATTGTACCGGAGATACCAGTGCCTCACTGGCTGCACCGGAAGGTTTCAGTACCTATAGTTGGGTGGATAGTCAGGGAACCATTATCGGTACATCGCGGGTACTTGTTCTGTCTTCACCGGTGGAAGGAGCAATCTATACCTGTAATCTGACTTCAGCAACAGGTTGTAATGTGTCTCTTAAATCAGTGATAGCCAAATACGATCCCAATGCAGATTTTAGCTATGAATTAGTTGATTGCAACAACCTCACCAATACGATGAAATTTACCAATTTATATCCTGCCACTCATGGTACGTTAAAGTATAAATGGGATTTTGGTGATGGAACCACTTCGACCGAACAAAGTCCTTCGCATGATTACCATACTTCCGGCATGCATCCGGTCAGTCTGGTAGTTTATAATCCTCCTTCGTTATGTACCGATTCGGTGAGTAAAATGGTGGAGACGTTCTATCCGCCGTTGATAGGTATTTCAGGTGATTCAACCTATTGCCCCGGAAATACGACCACCTTAAAAGCTTACGGAGCTTACCGATATGAGTGGAGCAACGGCTCAACGGCCGATTCCATTGTAGTGGGAAAAGATACAAACGTTTGGATGATTGGGTATTCCAGTATAGGCTGTTATACAGACACTCTTAAATACACGGTGAAAGAAGAACCCGACTGGACATTTACCGCAGTGGGAAATGAGTTGTATTGCCATGGAGACAGTACGGTACTTTCAGCTTCGGGTGCCACAAGTTATAGTTGGAATACCGGAGCAACAACGAGTGTTATCACCGTGAATTCACCAGGGACTTATACCGTTACCGGTTCAAATGCCCGGGGGTGTCAAAAACAAAAAACATTTGCTGTTAAGGAAGATTCGCTCCCTGATGTGAGTTTCACCCTGTCAAGTACTACGGTTGATAACCGGCACAATCAGCTTACGGGCACTATTCCGGCTCAAACAGGAGTACAGTACGTTTGGGATATGGGTGATGGAACCACTGAAACGGGTTCAACTATTGAACATTTCTATAATATCCAAAGTGGCATTCCGGGATATACCATTACGCTTACCGCTACCGATTCGGATGGGTGTGTGAATAAGTCAACGAAGGATATTGATGTTATCCCTTTTATTCCCAATGTATTTACACCCAATGGAGATGGCATTAATGATAAGTTTGTGACAGGACTTGACCTGCAGGTATTTGACCGGTATGGATTGCAGCTATATAAAGGAACGGGCGGTTGGAATGGAACTTTTAACGGGAAAACAATGGATCAGGATACCTATTTCTATGTGGTTCATTACACGGATAAAAATAAAAAGACACAGACTCTGAAAGGATATGTGACATTAATGAAATAAATTGCCTGAAGAAAACATAGTGTTCTGACCTTAACCTTTATTTCTTACTAATCATAAAATCTATTTGGGTTCAGATAGCTTATTTTAAAATTGCCAGTGTCACAATATTTTGTTAAATACATTTCGAAAAGCCATTTGCTTTTAACAATAAAAGGCTACCTTTGTGAAATTTATTTATTTTTAAAAATGGTAATCTAACCTGAGCGCTCCATGGATTCTAATTTCATGGGCAAGTTCTAAGTCAATAAAAGGAATGAAACAATTATTTATTTGCTGTTTGATAATTTTAAGTTCGATATTGCAGATACACGCATCAGAGCCGTATTACAAAAATATCGGTTTTGAGCTAGGCAATTTTACGAACTGGACAGGTTTCACCTGGATTTATGATACTTTCCCCGGGTCAGTTTCAACCCCTAAAGTACAGGGAATTATACCCGGCAGACAAACCATCATATCCGATACTGCTGCTTATGATATTAAAACCGGAGGGAAATTGAGAAAAATACCTCAGGGATATAAGTATTCTGCCCGCTTGGGAGATGCTGTTACAGGAGCTTTGTTCGAAAGTTTGTCATATACCATGAAAGTTGATTCAACAAATGCTCTTTTGGTCTGGAAGTTTGCAGTCGTGCTGCAAGATCCGTTAGCCAATCACCAGAAATTTGAAGAGCCGCGTTTTGCAGTAACTCTTCGTGATCAGAATGGGGATACTATTCCCGATTGTGCGAATTATGATGTTCATGTGTCGGATGCAAAGATTACCGGGTTTCAAACAAATCGTAATGATACACTTCCTGTTGTGTGGCGTGACTGGACAACGGTAGGTGCTAATTTATTAGCTTATATGGGACGTACTATCACAATAGAGTTTATGGCCGGTGATTGTTCAAGAGAGGGTCATTACGGATATGCCTATTTTGTTGCGGATTGTCAACCATTATCAATAAATGTAAAGTACTGTACCAGTGATTCAATTGCAACACTTACAGCACCCGATGGATTTGAAAAGTATAACTGGGTTGATATAAATGGTATCGAACAGGGTTCAGAAAGGATTATTCATATACAGAATCCAAATGAAGGGAAAATTTTCTTTTGTGAAATGACTTCAACTACCGGGTGTATGGTTAAGCTTCAATCGAAAGTGGTTAGATATGAAGAGCCTAAGACTGATTTTACATCTTCGATTGCTGATTGCGAAACAAATACTATTCAATTTACTAATTTATCGACAGCAAAAGAAGGAGCTCTGATATATCATTGGGATTTTGGAGATGGAACAACGTCTACCGAACAACATCCTCTTCATTCATATAGCACTTCCGGTTTTCAACATGTCAGTCTTGAAGTGGTTAATTCCGCTCATTCATGTTCCAGTATATTAAGTAAGTCAATAGAATCATTTTCTTCCCATTTGGTTAAGGTGGTTGCCGATTCGGCTTATTGTCCCGGCGAACCAACAACTCTGAAAGCTGTCGGAGCACATGACTATATCTGGAGTACTGGATCTCATTCCGACTCTATCAGTGTTCCTGCACCCGGAGGTAAAATATGGCTTGTAGGCCGTTCAAGTACAGGTTGCATTTCCGATACCATCTTCCATACTGTATATGAGACCCCGGATTGGCCTTTAAGTATTGATGGACATTTGTTATATTGCGCCGGACAGAGTACAATACTTAAAGCTGTCGGAGGAATTTCATATATTTGGAGCACAGGGGAAACTTCTGACTCAATCATTGTGAAAACTCCCGGAACATACTCTGTGAAAGCCTTAAATGCTAATCATTGCGAAAAAACCGTATATACAACTGTTCTTGAAGACCCTCTGCCAAACGTGGAATTTACACTTTCAACCCCAACCGTTGATAGCAGGCATAATCAACTTTCATGCAGTATTCCTCAGCAAGACGGTGTACAATACAGTTGGACTATGGGTGATGGGACTACTGAAACGGGTTCGAGCATTCAACACACGTATGATGTATTAAATTCGTTGTATGAATATCCCATTACACTCACGGCAACCAATGAGAATGGTTGTGAGAATAGTGCCGTTAAACAGGTAGATGTTAGTTTATTTGTTTCTAATGTGTTTTCGCCCAATGGTGATGGAGTCAATGATCTATTCATGCGGGGAGTTGACCTTCAGGTATTCGACCGAAACGGCTTGTTGCTCTATAAAGGAACTGCAGGGTGGAACGGTACTTTTAACGGTAAAACGATGGATAAGGATACTTATTTCTACCTAATCCATTACACGGATAAAAATAAAAATACACATACTCTGAAAGGATATGTGACCTTAATGAAATAGATAATCCAATATGTATAAACGTTTATTTGTCATTTCCATTATCGTGTGGACTACTCTGGGTAGTGAAGTATATGCTCAAACGGATATTAGTATGGCCACCGATTGGTATAACCGGGCAAACTATAATCCGGCTTCGATATATAAACCCGATTATATTTATCTTTTTACCAATGTACGACGTCAATGGGTGGGTGTGACCGGTAGCCCAACCGTCTTTAATGTACAGGCTTCGGAATATATTCAAAGTTTGAAATCAGCATTCGGTATTTCACTGGTAAGCGACCAGATAGGGGCTACGCAATCGATTAACCCCATGCTGACGTATGCGTTCAAGATAGGGAATGATGATTGGTCGCTTTCCATGGGTCTATCGGCAGGTGTTTTTTCAAGGTCTATTGATGGTTCCCTTTTAGAAGCGGAGACAATAAGCGATCCAACGATTAATTACAGCACGGATCGGATCCTTAAACCGGATGCCAATTTTGGACTGGAGTTCCAAAATAAACATTTTATTTTCGGTCTTTCGACTACCCATATACTCTCAATAGACAAAGACACGTCATTATATTTAAATTCCAATCATCGATACGGCTATGCCATCTACAAGAATAATAACGACGAATTGTACAATTATAGTTTCGGTTTGCAGGTGGTCAATCGCTATCATCTTACCGTTTTGGAGGGAAATGCTTGTGTCAGGTTGAAACGCCCTACCGGATTAACCATAGGCCCGACCGAAATACTCGATCTGGGGATAACCTATAGAACATCAAAACAACTAACTTTTCTGTTCGGAATTAATATTAGTGCGGATCTCAGGATCGGATATGCCTACGATCAAAGTTTCTTAACCGGATATAGTAAAAACAGTTCCCACGAAATTATGCTCGAATATCGTATTCCTTCCAAAGCAGCTTCTTCAGCCAGCGGGTATCAAAACAATTTCTGGTATCGATAATGTGTAATCCGGCTCATGAAGGTTCTTTACTGAGAGAATTTATTTTTTAATCGGGTGTTTTGACAAGATAAAGAAGATCCCATTAACCGAATTAATGGAGCCGGTATGTCTTTCTGAACTTATAATGTCAGGCTTATTACTGCAATTTCAATGAATTGAAAAACAAGAGGAAGTCTGCGTATCGTACAGTCTCTCTTGTTTTTCAAATAAAACATTTATCTTTGTAACCTGAAAATAGATGAAAATGAAAAAACAGGTTTCGGTAACTTTTATGATTCTCGGTATGCTTTTTACAGTATGCCTGATCGTCGCCAATATTGTCGGGCAAAAACTGATTGCTGTAGGAGGTACTGATATAACGGCAGGTTTGCTTATTTTCCCCGTAACATATATTATTAATGACCTGATAGCCGAAGTGTGGGGTTACCGGAAGATGCGATTTATTATCTGGAATGGTTTTCTTATGAATTTCCTTGTCGTATTGATCTTCCGTATCAGCATATGGGCACCGGCATCGCATAATTTCACTCAACAGGCTGCATTTGCAATGATCCTGCATAATACCGAACGGATGACGGTTGCCAGTTTTATCGCTTTCCTTTTCGGATCGTTCCTGAATGCCTACGTGATGAGTAAGATGAAGATTTTACATCGGGGCAGACATTTCTCTCTACGAGCTGTAGCCTCTACCATTGTGGGGGAAGGAGCCGATTCAATGGTTTTCTTTACCATTGCATTTTCCGGTATTCTTCATATGCACCACCTAATGGTACTGATCCTGACACAAACGGCTTTGAAAACGGCTTATGAAATCATTGCATTGCCTCTGACGAATTATGTGGTGAAAAGGGTGAAGAACCACGAACAAATCAATGTGTTTGATAATAAGATCTCGTATAATCCTTTTAAGATAAGGGATCTCTGATAGTTGTTTAAAAGCGAACAAGAGCTGCTATAACCAATAGGTTTTAGCAGCTTTTTTTTGTTTTAACGGGAATGTAAATAAGTGGTATAAAACGCCCAACGGGCACCCATTTCAGAGGATAGCCCTCCGGTCGTTAGCCTTTGATTGATATATTTCGGCATTGTTCTATCTACTAAGGTTAGGAAATCAACTAAGGTTTTAAATTTGTTTTGTTCTAAGTAATGGGAACATAATAATGTCGTATTTATTTAGACTATTAATCTGTTTGTGTATTTTGTGACATCAATTGCTGTCCCATTTATGGGACGGATTAAATTAATCTTATCAACAAGGCTTTAGCCGAAATTTAAATACTATTTGGCTAAAGCCAATTCTTACTTATGCACTCTTAACCGTCCCATAAATGGGACGGCAATTAATTTTAGAAATTCGACATTTTATTATTTGCATTACTTATCTACTAAGGTTAGGGGAGTGAAATAAGGTTTTAAAAGGGAGTGACTCTACTACACTATTGAGTGATATATTTCGGTATTTTATTCACTACTTTTATTTTTATTTAAAATAAATGAATAAAATGTTGGGTAGTTAAATAAGAGTTCGTACTTTTGGAGGAAAAATACCGGCTAAGGAACAAGGAGTTATAAACTGCATGGGTTTTGAGTACGGGTCTTCGCTTAGATTTGATTTGAACTATCCAGTGGGTGTAACTTTAGACTTGGAAAAGAAAGGGGAGTTTTTATTGACGACAGAAAAAAACAAGGAAGAAATATGAATCTTAATTACTGTTGATGCATTAAATTGTTAATAGATTTAACTAAAACAACAAAAGTTCTTTGACTTCTTGATTTTCGACGATTTGAATTTTCTCTTTCACATTGAGCAATTTTTGCAATGGCGTTTTGTC